>Ga0272442_10003955_pt1 | contig 20470 bp, 19 predicted proteins | sample SSMForm2O_FD_200262 | JGI IMG/M metagenome (GOLD analysis project Ga0272442, IMG submission 200262) | Marine sediment archaeal communities from Little Sippewissett salt marsh, Falmouth, MA, United States - SSM-Form-2O | ecosystem: Environmental > Aquatic > Marine > Wetlands > Sediment ... | reverse complement strand
AGGAAGAGGAACTGCTTTCGCACTGCATCGATTCCGGGGCCAGCGACGTACAGAAAACACAGGGAGGTTTCAGTGTTTTCTGCGATCCTTCCGATATCGCTGCGGTTCGGGATGGGCTGGTTTCGGCAGGTTACGTCGTGGAAAGCGCCGATATCGACATGACCCCCAAGACGACTGTCCCTGTTACAAAGAAGGAAGACGCCGAAAAAATATTCCGATTCATGGAGCACCTCGAAGACCAGGATGATGTGCAAAACGTCTACGCCAATTTCGATATTCCCGACGAACTCATGGACGAACTGGCCCAGATTTAAATGGCTTTCTGCTGCCTGGGTATCGACCCCGGTCTTGGGAACCTCGGCTACGGATATGTGATCAGACAGGGAGGACGTCTCGAATGCGGCGGATATGGATGCATCCGGTCCCCGTCGAAGATGGAAGTCTGCCTGAGGATCCTTTTCATATATGAGAAACTTGAGGAAATCGTCTCCGGGAACAAACCTGACGCCGTTTCAGTTGAAAGACTCTTTTTTGGTAAAAACGTCACCACCGCGGCCAATGTCTTTCAGGTCCGGGGCGCCGTCCTGCTTTTGGCCGCCCGTCTGGGTATCCCTGTTTTCGAGCCCAAACCGTCCGAGGTAAAAGTCGCCGTATGCGGAAACGGCGTGGCGGAGAAACGGCAGGTCCAGCAAATGACGGGACGTGTCCTCAATATGTCGAAAACACCAAGACCTGATGACGCCGCCGATGCGCTGGCGATCGCCGTAACGGGGATTTCAATGGCAAACTACGCGAACAGGATCGCAAGAGGAGGTTTGCATTGCTGAGAAGTCTTGAGGGAGTAGTAACCGGCAAGGACGCCGAAAGTATATGCATGGATGTAGGCGGACTGGGTTTCCATGTACTCTGCTCGGGGAGCGTACTCGGATCCGCCCGTACAGGTGAGAATTTGCGTATATCCACACATCTTCAGCTTACGGAAAAGGGGATAGGCCTCTACGGATTCGCGTGTGAGGAGGAACGCGCGCTTTTCAGCCTTCTTACGCAGGTCAAGGGTGTCGGCTCGAGGCTGGCTATAACCCTTATGCGGCATATCGACTTGAAAGACCTGGTTCAGGCTATAGCCGCCTCAAGAACCTCGGTTCTGTCATCGGCGCCTGGAATAGGCGCAAAAACAGCTGAAAGACTCTGCTTCGAGCTTAAGAGCAAGATCGAAAAAATGGAAACAGGTCCTCTTTCGCATCTCATGACAGGCGCCCACCGGATAGATTCCGTCCTCGAGGCGCTCACTGTTCTTGGGTTTTCACCCGCAGAGGCGCAGGGAGCGGCAACAATGGCCCTCGATGAGCTTGCGGACACTCCGGACGCCTCTGAGGAAATATTGCTGCAGAAGGCTCTTGCCTTCCTCCAGAAACGGTGACCTCCGTCATGAACAACATCGAAAACAAAAACACGCTGGATCCTGAAACCCTGTCTCCAGAGGAAGACGCTGTTTCTCTAAGGCCCTCGCATCTTGCTGACTTTATCGGCCAGGATCAACTGAAGGAGAAACTCTCCATATATATAAAGGCCGCCACTCTTCGTGAGGAAGCCCTCGACCATTGCCTTTTCTACGGTCCACCCGGTCTTGGAAAAACGACGCTTGCGGGTATAATCGCCGCCGAAATGGGAGGCCAGCTTCGCGTTACTACAGGTCCGGCCCTCGAAAAGGCGGGAGACCTTGCGGCTATCATTTCAAATCTTCAACCGATGGACGTACTGTTCATCGACGAAATACACAGATTGCCGGCGGCTGTGGAGGAAGTTCTCTATCCGGGTATGGAGGATTTTGCACTCGATATTATCGTCGGCAAGGGTCCTCTTGCGCGTACACTGAGACTCCGGATCCCACCGTTCACACTGGTGGGGGCAACCACACGGCTTGGACTGCTCACTTCACCGCTCAGAGCCAGATTCGGCATCGTAGAGCAACTAAATCTGTACGCCACCGGAGAGCTTTCCAGAATCGTCCAGAGGGGTGCCGGCGCCATGGGCATAGGGATTTCATCTGAAGGGGCGCAAAAGATCGCTTCCCGTTCACGCGGGACTCCCAGAGTGGCGCTCAGACTGTTAAGAAGGGTAAGAGACGTGGCGGAAGTCCGCCAGGAAAACGGAATATCGGCGGATATTGCAGACATCGCCCTCGAAATGCTCGGAATAGACTCCGCGGGATTCGACGAAAAGGACAGATCCTATATGAGGGCCCTGGTCGAACTCTTTTCAGGTGGTCCGGTCGGTCTTTCTACGCTGTCGGCCGCCCTGAACGAGGAATCCCAGACGATAGAGGATATCTACGAGCCTTTTCTGATCCAGCGGGGACTTATCGAGAGGACTCCTCGCGGCAGAAAGGCGACACAGAACGCCTATGACTATCTCGGTATTCCATGGAACGGGGAATTCGCACACGGTCAGGAGACGCTTTTCCCGGACGGCCCCGAAGCCGGGGAATGGTCAGGTGAGTAGCACAGGGCGACTTCTACGACATAATATGGAGGATTATTCATTGAGATCTGTAAAACGTGTCAAACATCTATTACCCTTTATGGTCATACTCTGTTTCTTCACCGTTTGCATGGCCAGCGCGGCTTTCGCCCAGACCATTCTGATAGGGGTCGACCAGAACGTATCATCTGGCCTTCTGCACAGCAGCGCGACCATGCATTTGCGGGGAGCGGGCGGCGCCGCCATCGATTGCGGCTCTGTAAGTGTTTCAGTCAGCGGCGGCAAACTGAAGGCTGGAGGCAGATCGTTGAACTTCCCCGTAGAAGTATCAGCGAAGGCGCCTCTCGTCTGGAAAGATCATCCCTACAGGGGCGCCTTGCGACTGGTGAAGGCCCCTGGCGGATTTACTGTAGTTAACGTGATAGATGTTGAATCGTATCTTAAGGGCGTACTCAAGATGGAAGTCAACCCCGGCTGGCCTATGGAAGCGCTAAAGGCTCAGGCCGTTGTAGCCAGGACATATGCGCTGAGAAATCGCGGCAAGCACGGATCTTCCGGGTTCGACCTCTGCAGCGGGCCTCACTGCCAGGTATACAGGGGCGTGAACGCAGAGGATCCCAGACTATCGAAAGCCGTAGACCTTACGAGAGGCCAGGTTCTTCAGTACAACGGCGCACTTGCGGTTACGCCATATCACTCGGACAGCGGCGGACACACGGCTGACGTCTCTGATGTCTGGAGCGGCTCCTACACCTATCTCAGGGGTGTCGCGGAACCTTTCGATTATGAATCGCCTTACAGTTTCTGGAAAGCGGAGATACCGCTTGTGCAGATCCAGAAGGCTCTGGCAAAAAAAGGCTGGGGTGTAGGAACACTTACCAGTGTTTCCGTGCATTCCACGGACCAGGCTGGGCGGGTCGTTACGGTCAGGGTGACAGGATCCGCGGGGCAAAGACTGATCAAGGCAAGCCATTTCAGACTGGCGATCGGAGGAAGCCGATTGCGCAGCACAAATTTCAGAATGGGGACGCAAAACGTTGGCGGCGGCTGCGATGCATCGGACTCCGCTTCGTTTGCCGGGGATCCAGATGTTCTGAATGTATCCGACGAAGCCCTTTTGACGAAACTTACCCGGGAGGGCGTTTTTACGACTGATGAACTGATGGAAATGCTCATTCATCCGGACAAGAGGGCGGCATATCTAAGAATAGCGCTGGGAAGACAGAGCGGCTGCCAGGATGCGCCTGCTGCTTCGCCGCCCCGGGCCATATCGTCCGGCGGCGGGAGTGTCGTGTTTTCCGGAAAAGGATGGGGACACGGAGTGGGCATGTCGCAGTGGGGATCCAAATCACTGGCGGAACACGGATGGGATTACAGGCGTATCCTCGAACACTACTATCCGGGGACATTGCTCATCGGGGCCGGCAAATAGAGAGCCGACATCCGTATACATCTATGATGAACACTTCACCCGACATGTACAATATAGATTCCTATAAATATGACCTGCCTCAAGACCTGATAGCACAGAACCCGGTGGAACCGAGAGACAGATCACGTCTGCTGACTCTCGACAGCCGAACAGGACAGCTGGGGCACCGCATATTCAGAGAGTTCCCCAAAATGCTCAGAAAAGGCGACCTTCTGGTTTTAAATGACACCCGGGTATTCATGGCCCGGCTCGAAGGACGCAAGAAAAACGGGACCGCCAGGATCGAGATACTGCTTCTTTCTCCTGTAGACACCGCAGAAAAGAAATGGAAGGCGCTGGTTCGCCCCGGAAGACGGCTTTCTCCAGGTTCGAAGGTGCTTCTGGACGCCGATGGACTGTGTCTGGAAATACAGGAAGCATCCGACAACGGGATCAGAACGGTCGAATTCCCCGAAGGGATAAACGCCCGGGAAATAATGCGCCGCTTCGGTTCTGTTCCATTGCCTCCGTATATCCGGAGCACAGTGGCTCCTCCCTCAAGATACCAGACCGTCTACAGCCAGAATGAAGGGTCGGCCGCAGCGCCAACGGCTGGTCTTCATTTTACAAAAAGGCTTCTTGATGAAATCGAAGCTGCCGGCGTCAGAACAACACATCTTACACTGCATGTGGGCATAGGCACGTTCCGGCCAGTCAAGGTCAACGACATAAGGGACCACATTATGCACGAAGAAAGCGGATTTCTCTCCAGAGAAGCGGTGGAAGCCGTTGATCGGGCGAAAAGCGAGGGCGGCAGGGTCATCGCCGTGGGGACTACGACCGTAAGGGCTCTGGAAAGCGTTTTTGCTGACAGGGGTCGACTTGAACCCGGTCCATTTACTGCGAATACGTTTATTTATCCGGGGTATTCGCCGCGAACCATTGACGCGATGCTGACAAACTTTCACTTGCCGGGAAGCACGCTGCTGATGCTCGTAGCGGCTTTCGGAGGTTACGATAATGTGATGAACGCCTATAGAACGGCCGTATTACGGAGATACCGGTTCTTCTCCTTCGGCGACGCAATGTTCATCCACCAATAGTCCGCTGAATGACACTTTTACTCCGCGCCCCGGCCTTGCGTTTATTTCCAGCCGTGGGCAATTACGTATTTCCCTGAGCGCTCTGTAGGCCGTTCTGGGAGAAATGCCCATTTCGGCCGCGGTCGCGGCCAGGTTGCACTCTGTCCCCGAGTTTCCCCTGTCCAGATAGATGGCGACCAGGATCATCCGCGCTGAAACCGAAATGGGTAAAGAAATTATAGCCTTCACGTATTTCGCGGGTTTCTCTGGACGAAAATGGTTGTTGCGATGTTTCAGTTTTGTCGTGACCGTTTCAAGCGTATCAAGCAGAAAAGAGATGGAACTGTCGTTGTCGCAGATCGATCACCCCTTTTTTCCTTCCAGACCGGTCAGGAAAGATCCTGACGCGCCTCAATAATTACAGGCTATAGTACAAATGATTATCACACATCTTGCCTCTGCGCCATAATGATTCATAATTACGATGAAAGGGGGTCGCCATGATGTGGATCTGGGGAGCTCTTCTTCCACACGCGCCCGTGCTCATACCGGAGATCGGGGGAGAACAGAGCGAACGATGCGCCAGGACCATTGAAGGCTTCCGTATAATGGCGGAAAATGTAAAACAAGATCCTCCCGACTGCATGCTGCTGCTTGACCCTCACACTCCCGCGGGTAGCGGGATCATGTTCCACATAGCTGACCGGTACAGGGGGGATCTCGCGGAATTTGGATCCAGGAGGGTTTCGGTCGACGCGCCCGGCGTTTCTGAAGATCCGGAGTCTCTCATCGAATGGATTGGAGCCGATTCCCGCACAAGTTTCGATCATTCCAGAACCTATACCCTGGATTACGCAGCGATCGTTTCCCTCGCGCCATTCAGAGGTATCTGGAAGTCTCCATTCCAGCTCTTGCTCGCCAATCCCTCCGGCCTTTCACCCAGGGAAGCCTTCAACGCCGGCAGGAGAGCGGGAATGTTCGTTTCGTCCAGAAAATGGGCGCTTGCGGCCAGTGGAGATCTTTCACACAGCCTGAAACCAGAAGGACCCGCCGGATACCATCCCGACGGCGCAATGCTTGACGCCGCCATCGTGCATTCGCTGAAAACCTCATCTCCGGACCCGATCCTTGAACTCCAGCCGTCTGCGATCTTTAACGCCGCGCAATGCGGTCTTTGTTCCGTCATGTTTCTGCTGGGACTTGCAGGTGGAGAAAGGATATCTGTTTTCTCGTACGAGGGTCCATTCGGTGTGGGTTACGCTACCGCCCTCTGGACGAATACCCGGGAGAACGGGTCGATTCATCCTGCCGCACTCGCAAGGATGGCCGTCCAGAGCCATTGCAGAGGCAAACCGCTGCCGCCGGCTCCTCGCGGAGGCGCCGAGAACGTATATGATCGACCCGCGGCATGTTTCGTTTCCATCAAGACGGTCTCCGGCGAGCTCAGGGGATGCATGGGAACAATTCATCCGGTAAAGGCGACTCTTTCGGAGGAGATCATATGTAACGCCGTCGAGGCGTGTTCAAGAGACCCGAGATTTCCTCCCATATCTCCAGATGAACTTGATCACCTTGTTTTTTCGGTGGATATTCTGTCGGAGCCTGTCCCTGTCAGCAAGCTTTCGGAACTGGATCCTCGCCGTTACGGCGTGATGGTCTCCTCAGGTGGCGGAAAAGGAGTGCTTCTCCCCGATCTGGAAGGAGTAGACACTGTCGAACAGCAGATATCCATAGCAATGCGAAAGGCGGGGATCTCCCGGGAGGAGCCGCTTGATCTGTTCAGATTTACTGTGGAAAGACATCCGGAATGATCATGAACGCCGATCGCTTTGAGGAGACTTCAGAGTTGGCCGGGGGGCGCTATCAGCGATCGGAGGGAGATGCTGTGCGCTGCACGCTCTGCCCTCACGAATGTCTGTTGTATCCAGGCGACGTCGGCCTGTGCGGAGTAAGAAAAAATATCGGTGGACAGATATTTGTTTTAAATTACGGCAGAATTTCGGCTCTTGCAGCAGATCCGATCGAAAAGAAGCCGCTGTACCACTGGAGACCGGGTTCAGGCGTGTTTTCGGTTGGAACTACCGGCTGCAACCTTCGGTGTCCCTTCTGCCAGAACTGGAGACTGGCCAGGATCGACAAGGATCTCCCGTTACAATGCATGTCCCCTGACGACCTTTGTCTTGAGGCTCGCCGAAGCGACCTTGGCGCCATGGCTTTCACCTATAACGAACCGGTCATCGGGACCGAGTTCATTCTGGATTGCTTTGCGTCGGCCAGATGCGCGGATATAGATGTAGTGCTTGTCACCAACGGCTACGTGCGGGAACGTGCGGCCAGGGATCTTTTCAGAGTCGCCTCCGCAGTCAATATCGACCTCAAGGCATTTACGGAACATGCCTATCAGCAAATGGGAGGATCTTTGACCCCTGTGCTGAGATCAATAGAAATGGCGGTTGAAATGGGAGTGCATCTGGAGATAACACACCTGGTGACGCCGAAAATCAACGATAGTCCGAACATGTTCGATAAGATGGTTCAATGGATAGCACGTCTCTCGACAGACATACCCCTGCATGTCTGTCGATACTTTCCAGCCTTTACATGGCGGGAAATGCCTACCCCGCTTGATATTATTCGGCAATATGTATCTATCGCACGCCAGAGACTGCTGCACGTATACGCCGGGAACACAGCAGAAAGCCAGAACACCTTCTGCACGTCATGCGGCGCGCTTCTGGTGGAACGCGATTCCGGGTACCGGGTGGCTGTCCATTTGACAGGAGATGGACGTTGCCCTCTCTGCGACACCCCCTCGGGTATTGTCATGTTGTGATTTTCAGGATACTCTGAAAACACAATCGACGGTAGTAGAAATAATTGGAGAGGGGTGCAGTTCTGATGGCTGACGTACTCGAACTGAACGGACATTCCCTGAAACTGGAGGATATTGCTCAGGTAGCCCGGTGTAACAAAAAAGTTCGTCTGGATCCGTCGGCGGAAGCTTTTGTCGAACGCAGCGCTTCGATGGTTTCCTCCTGGGCCGAACAGGGGCGGTCAATATACGGCATCACTACCGGTTTCGGAGATCTTGCCTCCAAGGCCATCGAACCTGGTAAAAGCGCCCAGCTTCAGGAAAACCTGTTGAAAAGCCATGCCTGCGGAGTAGGGGAGCCTTTTCCGGAAGATATTGTAAGGGCCGTAATGCTGCTCCGGATAAACACGCTCATCCGCGGTTTCTCCGGGATCAGTCTGGGCGCTCTTGGGCAACTGGTCAATTTTCTGAACGAGGGAATACATCCCGTGATACCCTGTCAGGGTTCCGTCGGCGCGAGTGGTGATCTCTGTCCGTTGTCTCATCTTGCGATCACACTTCTCGGGCTTGGAGAGGTCACCTACAGGGGAAAGCGGATGGAAACGGCCGCCGCAATGGATCTTGCGGGTTATAAACCGATAACCCTCGGCCCCAAGGAAGGCCTGGCCCTGAACAACGGAACCACTGTTATGACCGGGATCGCATCGCTTGTTCTGTGGGACGCGATAAGCACCGTAAAACAGGCGGACATTGCCGCTGCGCTTTCCCTGGAAGCGTTGAAGGGAGTTCCTTATGCCTTTGACCCGAGGACCCATGAACTGCGACCTCATGAAGGACAACGCAAGGTTGCCCGAAATATGCTTCGGCTCATACAGGGAAGCGAGATAGTCGAAAAGCACAAATCAGACCGGGTGCAGGACGCCTATTCTCTCAGGTGCGTTCCCCAGGTCCACGGCGCCAGCAGAGACGGCCTCGAATACATACTTCAGAAAATCAACATCGAGATCAACTCGGTTACCGATAATCCGCTGATCTTCCCTGCTGAGGGTGAAGCCATCAGCGGGGGCAATTTCCACGGGCAGCCGATAGCGCTGGCCATGGACTTTTTCGGAATAGCCATGGCGGAGATAGGCAGTATTTCCGAAAGGCGCGTCGCCCGTATGGTGGACCACAAGCTTTCGGGTCTGCCGCCGTTTCTGGTCAACGAAAGCGGCCTGAACAGCGGCTTCATGATCCCGCAATATGTTGCAGCCGCGCTTGTTTCAGAAAACAAGGTTCTGGCCCACCCTTCTTCGGTCGACTCCATTCCCACATCCGCCAACCAGGAAGACCATGTCTCCATGGGTATGTTCTCCTCCAGGAAAAGCCTGAATATACTGGAAAACGTTCGTAACGTACTTGCGGTAGAGATGCTTACGGCCTGCCAGGGTATCGATTTTCTGTCTCCTCTCAAGCCGGGCGCAGGCGCCGCTGCGGTTTACGAGCATGTTCGCTCCAGGGTTCCCTTTATAGCCAGAGACGAGCTTATGTATCCGCATATCGGATCTCTGCAGGATATGATCAGGACAGGGGAGCTGACGGAGGTCGCGGAACAGGCTTGCGGGCCTCTCGAATAGGATTTCAGCATGGAGACGCGTTGATATGGAACTTTTCCTCGAACAGTTGTTGAACGGTATAGCGATCGGATTCATTTACGCCCTTATTACTTCCGGGCTGGCTCTTGTCTACGGTATCCTCAGAATACTTCATGTAGCTCATGCCGCGATCTACGCGCTTGGCGCTTACGTAGGTCTTGGAGTGTACCTGGTGGCTGGAAACCTTTTTCTGGCCATGGCGGCAAGCATGGCGGCCTGTTCCATTGTTGGAGTGGGCATCGAAAAACTCGTCTATTTCCCGCTCCTGAAATATCCTCCGTATGTACCCCTTATCGGAAGCATCGCGTTACTGCTTGGAATTGAGGAAATATTGCGTCTGGCGGCTGGGCCATATATCCACGCTTTCCCGGCCAGTCTTCCGTTCCCGCAGCTCCAGTTGGGACCCGTGACTCTGTCACCGGTTCTTGTGGCCGTTTACGTAGTAACACTGTGCGTTCTTTTCGGTCTCTGGTTTATTTCGACGAAAACCGAACTGGGACTGGCCATGAGGGCGTCCTCGCAGGACCTTCCTGTGGCGGACGCAATGGGGATCAACACATCACGGATCATCAGTACAACATTCGTCATAGGTTCATCAACAGCCGCCATAGCCGGGATCCTTGTCGGAATATACTTTAACCAGGTGTACCCGACTATGGGAGCAGTTCCGGCCTACAAAACTCTGGCGCTCATCGTGGTTGGCGGGCTTGGCTCCGTACCCGGAGCGGTTCTGGCGTCCATTCTTCTCGGGGTTTCCGAAACGCTGCTGATAGGATACGCCAATATTCCTCTTCCCAGGGATGCGCTGGCCTTCATAGCGATGATCGCCGTTCTCATGTGGAGGCCCCAGGGCCTTCTCGGCAGGCGTTAAAGGAGCGGTAACATGGGAAACTATGTCCTTACCCTTGGTATCTTCATAGCGATCAACGGGATCGTCGCCTGCGGACTTAACATCATAGTAGGCTACGCCGGCCAGATATCACTGGGTCATGCCGCGTTTTTCGGGATAGGCGCCTATACCGCAGCGCTTCTGGCGACCAAAGCGGGGTTCACTTTCTGGATGTCGCTGCCCTTCGTGATCCTGGTCACGGGCGCCGTTGGTCTCCTGCTTGGCCTTCCCAGCCTGAGGGTTCGGGAAGATTTCCTGGCCATTACCACCATAGGGATCAATTTTATAGTTGAATCGCTTTTCATGTACGTGCCGTTTTTCGGGGGCGCCCTGGGAATAGGCGGTATTCCCAGAATAGTGTTCTTCGGGATCAAGCTCAGAGAGGGGGGATTTCTCACCCTTTCCCTTGTTCTGTTGGTCGTTTCCCTTGGGTGCACATGGTGGTTCTCGCGCTCGTGGAGCGGCCTGGCGTGTTTCGCCCTTAGAGAGGACGAGACGGCGGCCTCAAGCATCGGTATTTCGCCGGTCATGTTCAAACTTGTTGCTTTTATGGCCGGAACGGCTATGGCGGGCGTCGGAGGGGGGCTGTACGCCCATTACATGCGTTTCATCAGCGCTACCGATTTCGGTTTCCCGGTCTCGGTGATGATGCTTTCCATGGTGGTCGTAGGCGGAATTGGTACTCTCTGGGGACCCGTACTGGGAGCAATTATCCTGACAGTTCTTCCTGAGATCTTCAGGCCTCTCACCGATTACAGAATACTGCTGTATGCGGCTCTTCTGCTCATGATGATTCGCTTCCAGCCCGGAGGACTTCTGGGAGAGGGTAGCTGGTCGAGGACCCTTTTGTCCCGTATTTTCCGGGGGGGAGTTTCCAGATGAGCAAATTGCTGCAGATCGATGGACTTTCAAAACATTTCGGAGGGCTGCATGCGGTCGAAAACGTGAGTTTCGGGCTGGAGGCCGGCTCTATTCTGGGGCTTATCGGACCAAACGGGGCGGGAAAAACCACCTGTTTCAATATGATATCCGGAGTATACAAGCCCACAAGCGGCTCTATTTTCTTTATGGGCAGGCGATCGGACGGCCTCCCTCCTCACAGAATGGCCCTCATGGGCATTGGCCGGACGTTCCAGATAGTAAGACCCCTCGCGTCCCTTACGGTGCTCGACAATATAATCTCGGCCCTGGGCATAAACCGGTATCAGCAATTCTGGGGACGCTGGAGAAGGTACGGCGCAAAAGCCGAACAAAAGCTGGCAATGGAAATACTGGAAAAAGTTGACCTCGCGGACAGATGCTCACAAAAGGCGGGGCTTCTGCCTCTGGGAGAATTAAGAAGGCTAGAGATCGCAAGGGCTCTGTCACTGGAACCAAAACTGCTGCTGCTTGACGAATCATTTTCAGGCCTTCGACACGAAGAAATACAGAGGCTATCTTCCCTGGTTGGATCGATACGCAAAAACGGAACGGGTATTTTACTCATAGAGCACAACATGAAGGTTGCAATGACTCTTTCCGATTCTATCGTAGTTCTTGATCACGGATGCAAGATAGCCGAAGGCAAACCTGAAGCAGTGAGCAGGAACCCGCAGGTCATAGAAGCCTATCTCGGAAAGGCTGGTGCGGAAGGTGCTTCTTGATGTAGAGAACCTGCATATTTCATACAGGGATGTCGAGGCCGTGCACGGAGTTTCCTTCCATGTCGAGGAAGGCGAACTGGTATCCATCATCGGCGCCAACGGAGCTGGAAAAACCAGCATATTGAATTCCGTAATGGGTATGACGCCAACAGCTGCGGGTGCTATAACCTTCAGGGGAAGGGATATTACGAAACTGCCTTCGCACCAGCGGGCGCGTCTGGGTGTCCGGATAGTGCCGGAGGGGGCAAGGATCTTTCCCCAGCTCACTGTACTGGAGAACATCAGAACCGGTTTGTATGGCCAGAAAAAAACCGCCGATGTTTCTTCGAGGCTTGCCTGGATATATGAGCTCTTTCCTGTTCTTCAGGAACGCTCCAGACAACTTGCCCAGACTCTTTCCGGGGGGGAACAACAGCAGCTTTCAATTGCCAGGGCTCTTGTTTCGAAACCGGTTCTTCTCCTTGTTGATGAGGTTTCAATGGGCCTGATGCCTATCCTGGTCGAAAAGGTTTTCGATGTTCTCAGGCATCTCAATGAAGAGCAGCATCTTACCATACTGCTTGTCGAACAGAACGCCCTTGCCTCGCTTTCGATCTCTCACAGAGCCTATGTTCTGGAAACGGGAGCTATAACCCTCCAGGGCCGGGCCGAACAACTGGTCAGTGACCCAAGGGTCCGCGAAGCATATCTCGGCGCCTGAAAAACCGGTGATTGCGTTTCGCGCTGCGTGTGTCAGGGGTACAATGGTAAAACAGTAGCAGCAACAAAATCAGGTTGGAGGTGGAGTTAATGAAGAAAAAGATCTTTAGTTTCCTTGTCGTGGGAGCCGTGATCCTGGGGCTCTCGGTCGGCGCGGCCTTCGCTGCCGATACGGTCAAGATAGGCGCTCTCGTGCCGCTGACAGGCGCCGCCGCGGCCGATGGCCTCAGCGCCCTGAATTCCATGAAGATAGCCGTCGACAATGTGAATTCCTCGGGCGGGGTTCTAGGCAAAAAGCTGGAGCTTGTCTATTACGATGACCGGGCTGACGCAAAGGAAGCCGTGGCCCTTGCACACAAGCTGATAGGCCAGGACAAGGTCGTAGGCGTGGTGGGTGGTTCCTACAGCATGCCCAGTCGCGCAGTCGCCACCATCTTCCAGGAAGAGGAAATACCCTTTGTCGCCGCCTATGCCGTACACCCCGATATAACACAGGCCGGTGACTATTGTTTCAGGAACGGATTCCTTGCGACTGTTGAGGGAAAAGCCGCAGCAAAGGTCGCCACAGAGACACTCGGCGCCAAACGCATTGCGCTTCTTTATTCCGATATCGATTTCGGCAGGACACTGTCCAAGGGGTTCATGGAATACGTGGAGAAACATGCTCCGAACGCCGAAATTGTATATGACCAGGCCTATCCTTTCTCCGAAAAGGACTACAAGCCCTATCTCTCGCAGATCAAGGAGCTGGACCCGGATCTGATCATGGTCAACGGTTACTATTTCCAGACCGGTCCTATCCTGAAACAGGCCAGGGAAATGGGGATCGACGCGCTGATACTGGGCGAAGAGGGCGCAGACTCACCCAAACTCCTTGAGATCGCAGGTCCCGCCGCAGCAGAAGGTTTCATGATCGTGACCAACCTCAACAGGGACGATGAGCGGCCAGTAGTTCAGGCATTTATCCGTGAGTTTACGGGACGTTACGCTATCGACCCGGACATGGTGGGGGCTTCGGCGTACGATGGTCTCATGATCCTTGTCGACGCCATCAACCGGGCCGGAACCACTGATGGAGAACAGGTGCGTGACGCCATTGCCTCGACTGTTGATTACAACGGCCTTACCGGTGTCATCAAAGGATTCACCCCGATTGGAGAAGTTGTAAAACCGGTCCAGGTCCAGATCGTGAAATTCGGGCAGTACAGGTATTTTGACGAGGTCGACGACCCGGAGATCATCAACCCCTAGTTCCGTTTATTTTACGCTAAAGGGGGGCCCCGGCCCCCCTTTACTTTTTGTATAGCAAGGGGTCGCAACCTGAGCCCAAAGGCTTTTACCCCGGAAGGAGTTGCCAGGGTCCATGCTTTTCAGGCTGTCAGCATTTTTGCTATTTTTCGGCTTTTATCTTATGTTGATCTTTTATGCGCCAGACTGGCTGGCCAGATCCATTGTCATGGGATCGGGAAACCCTGTTGAAGTTCTGGTCAGTCCTGGAATGAACGCCCGTCAAGCCGCGGAAGAATTCTTTATCAGGAGCGCCGTGCGTGACGTTTCTTCTCTTTCATTCTGGCTGACAAAACTCGGGGTGGACCGTGAGCTTCAGCCAGGAGTCTATTCAGTTCGCCCCGGCTCCGCCTGGGAAGTTGCCAGTCAGATCAGGGATCAACGCCCTCATCAGGAAAACGCCACTATTATTCCGGGTTCCACTTTCCATGAGTTGTGCGAATCTTTCGGAGACAGGTTCGAGCAGTCTCTTCTCGACGACCGGCTTTTCCCGGAACAGGTCCGGCAGTTTCTACCGGCTCGCGCTGAAGACCGAGTGGCTTTCCTGCTTCCTGAAACATATGCCTTTTCATCGGCTTCCACATTGTGTGGTGAACTTGTAGCCGCCGCTTCGAAACAATGGTGGCGAATGGCTATGGAATTACGCACTCTGGATTATTGGGCGAACAGATCCAGCGCCTTTATCCTGGATCTTGCAACGATGGCCTCACTGGTGGAGCGTGAAGCCGTGATCGACGAAGAACGACCTGTAATAGCCGGTGTGCTGTATAACAGACTGGAAAAGAACATGCCCCTTCAGGTCGACGCAACAGTGGTTTTTGCGTGGAGTCTCAGGGGCAGGTCGCTTACAAGGGTTCTATTCAGTGATCTCAAGATCGAATCCGATTACAATACCTACATGAATCGGGGGCTACCGCCTGGCCCGATCTGCGTCCCCTCGCGACAATCATGGGATGCTGCTATTTTTCCGGACGTTCATAAATATCTCTACTATGTCCTTGCTTCCGGACAGTCACATGTTTTCAGCAGAACCTACGAGGAACATCTAAAGGCTATACGCGAACGAAATTCCGACCGTTAGGGCGGGGAGAGAGATTCCAGTGGACACTTTATATTCCTTTTCGAGTTTTATCAGAAATTGCGGATCCGATATGGGGGAAATATTCTTTCAGAAGAGTCGCTTCGCTTCCCTGAGATTCGATCATGGAAGGCCGGAGGAGGCAAGGAATTCGTTTTCGGGAGGATGTGGCGCAAGGGTAGTAAACAAAGGCCACACTTTTTTTTCACACGCGTCGGAAACCGGTTTTTCCGGGACCCGGAACTGCCTCAACGAAAGTCTCAGACGCGCCGGCCTGGATCTTTTTCCCGGAGAAAAGGGTAAAGCCCCGCAATACGATATCATTCCCGACCCGGGTCAGGTCGCGTGCATCGACTCCGACAGCCTCCGCTCGCTGGACACGCTGATCCGCAGCGAATCACCCGGGATCAGACAGGTATCGTTCTCATTCAAGGCTTCCGAAAGCGAGATCGCCATTTCCAGCGATATGCCCCAGATATGCCGGGACAGAATACACAGGACACGTTTTTCTGCGGAAGTTGTAATGGAATACGGGGGAGAACTCTTTACCGGTTACGAGGTAAGAGCCTTCAGACTTCCATCGAAAGCGTTTCTCGAGAAGATCGATCTGGAGTCAGTCGCGAGGTCCGCGCTTGAGAGGGCTATCCTGCAGACGCGCGCTGTTCCCTGTCCCGCAGGCGCCATGCCGGTTATCCTTTCAGGTCGAGCGGGAGGTACGATGATCCACGAAGCCTGCGGTCATGGACTTGAGGCGGATATCGTGCAAAAAGATTTTTCGGTGTTCAGGAACAGTCTGGGAACAATGGTGGCTAGTCCCATGGTCACACTGATAGACGACGCCACGCTCCCCGATCTTTTCGGTAGCTATTCATTTGACGGCGAGGGTACACCGGCGCAAAGAACCATTCTGATAAGAGAAGGAAAACTGGAATCCTTTCTTACGGATCGGGTAAGTTCCATGGAAAGCGGCCGACCGCTCACCGGCAATGGTCGAAGATCCTCATATATGGCTCCACCTGTACCCAGAATGTCAAATACATTTATAATGAACGGAGACGATGACGCTGCAACTTTTCCCGGGTCAACCCCGCAGGGTCTGTATGTTGCGAAAATGGGGGGTGGAGAAGTCAACCCCACTTCGGGTGATTTCGTCTTTCATGTAGCGGAGGGCTATCTGTTCAAAAACGGTGAGATCGGCAAGCCTGTAAAAAACGCCATATTGACAGGTAGCGGACCAGAGGTTCTGCTTTCGATAAAAGGTGTAGGTAGTGACCTTCAATTTGAACCGGGGTTATGCGGCAAAGCCGGGCAGAGCGTTCCCGTGACCGATGGTCAGCCGACGCTCATGATAGAGAAACTTCTGGTAGGGGGAAGCAAAACGGATAATGGGAGTCGTTAGGAAAAAAAACATCAACGGCCGCAGCAGACAGGCCGGCAAAGCCGTGACATCGAAAAAGAAGCCTGCGCACGACAAGAACTCAGGGGGCAGATCGCCTTTTTTGCTTCTGCTGGTTCTTGTTGTTGTAATGCTTGACCTCTATCTCGCCGCTACCGTCTTCCTTTTCCGCACCGGCGAAATAGGGACCGTTCTTCACAGATCCATACTCCGGACAGCAGGAGGAGGATCACTGGTCGTTTTTCTGTATATTCTCCATGTTTCTGTAGCCTTTATCTTCGGCAGAAATATTGAAAACCCCATCAGGCAGTTTACGGGGACGATCGTACTGTATTTCACGCTAGCTGTTTTTCTGGGTCTGCACCGCACTGCGGGGTTGGTGCAGGATCAGTCTCTTTCGGTCTTTACTCCCGGTTACCCCGGGGTCTTTTTCTCGGATATCCTGTTGCGTGTCATCGGCCCGCTTGGCGCCATACTGGCGGTGCTTTCAACTCTGGTGCTCTCCATGGCGCTCTATGGCCAGCTGACATTACGTCACCTGAAGCGTTTGGGGGCGCTTGCGGGATCCGTGCTTTTCTTCAGGACCCGGAGATCAGGGCAACCCGTATATACCGATCCAAAGACCGAAAACACGCCCTCTGAACATGTAATGCGTCCCCCGGAGGGCAGGCCCTCCGAAACAGAGACTGCAGACAGGGAAATACCTGAATCAACAGGAGATATTGCTGAATCGCAGGAATTTCCTCCGGGACAATTCCCTCCGCCTCTGGGACTTTTCGGCGAAAGAGATACCCGTGTGGGAACCAAAGACACAGAGCAGATAGCTTCCGATGGTGATAATATCCTTTCCACTCTTGAGGAATTCGGCGTGAGCGCAACACTTGGAGAAACCGTTGCGGGCCCGACGGTAATACAATACCGACTTCAACTGGCGCCCGGCGTCAAGGTTAGCAAGGTTTCAGGGCTCGTCAACGATATAGCCGTTTCTCTGGGGGTGCCCAGCCTCCGGGTGGAAGCCCCTATCACCGGTACGACCTATGTCGGCATAGAGATACCCAATCCCCTTCGCAGCCCGGTCGGGCTCAGGGAAATACTTGAGAACGAATCATTCAGTGAAAGCGGCCACGATCTTACCCTGGGGGTCGGCCTTGGAGTTGACGGACGCCATATTTCAGTGGGACTTGAAAAACTTCCACATCTGCTGGTGGCGGGCACGACCGGTTCAGGGAAAAGCGTCTTCGTTTCTTCCTGCATAGCCGAACTCTGCTACGCAAAGACACCCGATGAACTGCGTCTGCTGCTCATAGACCCCAAACGTGTTGAGATGAAGATCTTTGAATCGCTTCCCCATAATCTTGTTCCTCCTGTGGTCGATCCCAAAAAAGCCGTGCACGCACTGGGTTGGGCCATAAGAGAAATGGAAAAGCGATATGAGATGTTCGCTCAGGCGCGGGTCAGGAACATACGGACCTATAATGCACGCGCTCTTCCACTAGACCGTCTTCCGTATCTGGTCATCGTCGTAGACGAACTTGCCGACCTGATGTTCACCGCACCAAAGGAAGTGGAGGACTACATCTGCCGTCTTGCCCAAATGGCGAGGGCGACAGGTATACACCTCATACTTGCCACACAGAGGCCCTCCGTAAACGTAGTTACGGGCCTCATCAAAGCCAATATTCCCGCAAGGGTTGTATTTACGCTTCCGTCACAGACGGATTCACGTACCGTGATCGACGTCGCCGGCGCAGAAAAACTGCTTGGCGACGGGGATATGCTTTTCCTTTCCTCGCGCTCCCCGAAACCCGTAAGGGTCCAGGGACCGCTCGTGGACGAGAACTCGATCCATGCCTTCATTCAGTATCTCCTGGCGCTTTTTGGTGAGGCTGAACACATAGACATGGACGCCGGAAACGGTTCAGACAGCGCAAGCGGCACGGCTCATCTTGACGACCCGTTGCTTGAGCAGGCGGTGAACGTCGTCATGCAGACCGGTATAGCTTCGGCAAGCAGGATCCAGCGGCAACTGAGGGTAGGCTTTACAAGGGCGGCCCGGCTTGTGGATACAATGGAACAGCTTGGAGTAGTAGGACCCCAGGATGGGTCCAAACCAAGGGAAATTCTGGTCGATGAAGACGAGGCCCTCGGCATCCTGAAAGATTCACTCGACTGACAATGATTGACGGTTACAGTATCACCCTGGAGCAGCCGAACGAAACCGGAATACGGATAAAGACTCCCGGATCGTCTGAACACTGTTTTCTCGTTGCGGGTGGAGCCCTGCCCGATCCATCCTGGTTAAACCGGATGATCGCCGGATCTCGCGTATGGGCGGTTGACAGGGGAGTTGGGTATTGTCGAATGGCGGGTGTACGCCCCGAAGCCGTTGTAGGGGATATGGACAGTGTTTCAGAAAGCGATCTGCAATGGGCCCGGGAAAATGGGGTCCGGTTAATGCAATACCCCCGGGACAAAGATCTGACCGACCTGCAGCTGACGCTCAGACATGTTGGCGAGACGGGTAAACGTATGTTCGCTTTTGTGGCCGGGGGATGGGGCGGACGGTTGGATCACGCTGTATGCAACTGCCGCTCTCTGGTTTGGGCAAAACGTCAGGGGCTGATTTCAGGAGGATGTCTCATCGGTCCAGAAGAACTCCTGCTGATGATGCAGGGCCCGGATCGATGCCGTATTTACGCTGAACCGGACGATACTGTCATTTCCCTGCTCCCTTTTTCCGAACTGTGCAGGGGTGTATCGCTCTCGGGCGCCCGCTGGGAACTGAAAGAAAGGGATCTTTCAATGTTCGACCCCTATACAATAAGCAACAGAGTGGCGAGATCGGAGGATAAAACGAGCGGGACGATACTTTCGTTCAGATCTGGATGGCTGGGTTTGTACCTGTCAACGGTTTTCTGATAAAAAAAGAAGGGCTGTATCAGACAGCCCTTTTAATATTGCCGGAACGAAGACACCTGGTGCATATTTTCATCCTTCTGGTTTCTCCTCCGCCCATATCCACCTTGACGGACTGAAGGTTGATGTTCCAGCGCCTTTTCGTATGACGGTTGGAGTGGCTGACATTGTTACCTGTAGCCGAACCCCTTCCGCAGCAATCACAAACTCTGGCCATGATTATTCCTCCTTGCAAACCCGGCAAAAGTCAAACTTATGAGATTCTACCACGGTTACGGCACATACAGCAAGGGCAATATGACGATTTCAGTTTTTAAACGAAAAAGGGAGATGCGTTATGGGTTTTACTCAAAACATGGAAAAGCTTCAGGAGATAATAAGCGCTCTTGACGATGGCAAGATCCCGCTTGAAGACGCCATGGCGCTTTTTAAAGAGGGAGTGACCATAGTAAAAGCATGTCGCGATTACCTGGAGGATACCCGCCAGCAGATAGAACTCCTTGACCCGGATCGACCTGGAGAACAAGGCGATCCCTGGGATCCCCTTGACGAGACAGAAAGCGAAACAAGATGACTCAGAGCTCTATGCGGTCATATGCCGATATGGTCGGCATTTTCAATATTGCTCTCGACGACCTTTGCCGGTCCCGGCCATCCTCTTTTCCGCCAAAGCTCTGGGAATCGATGACATATTCACTCCAGGCCGGCGGAAAACGGATAAGACCCGCTCTCTGCCTGCTTACTGGCCAGAGCTTCGCTGTTTCACCCGAAAAACTGATGCCCATGGCGCTTGCGCTTGAGATGGTCCACACGGCCTCACTTATCCACGATGACCTGCCGGCCATGGATGATGATGCGCTTCGGAGAGGAAGGCCCACCAATCATGTAGTATTTGGAGAGGCGATGGCTATCCTGGCGGGAGACTCCCTGCTGATGTGGTCCGGGGCGTACGCGGCCAGATATCTTGTTGTCGGGTCCGGCTTCAGTGACCACAATGTATTGAAGTCCATCGCCGTTCTTCTGGAATGCGCCGGTCCGGGGGGCATCTGCGGCGGTCAGGTCCTGGATATCGATGAGCATCCAGAGACCGACAAGGTATCCTGTCCCTTGAAAGTTGCCGCAGCCAAGACAGGAGCGCTCCT
>Ga0272442_10003952_pt1 | contig 20497 bp, 14 predicted proteins | sample SSMForm2O_FD_200262 | JGI IMG/M metagenome (GOLD analysis project Ga0272442, IMG submission 200262) | Marine sediment archaeal communities from Little Sippewissett salt marsh, Falmouth, MA, United States - SSM-Form-2O | ecosystem: Environmental > Aquatic > Marine > Wetlands > Sediment ... | reverse complement strand
GTGCAGCGGAAGCCGGAGTCATTATTGAGAGCGTGAGAATACCTTACCTTCACTTGCGACTTGCACTTTCGACCGGGCCGGGCTCCGATTGGGTTGTGGGCCCGGCCCGCTTTGGGTCCTTTCCGCTACCCTCGCCGACCACAACCACCCCCTAATGAAACACTCCCGTTTCCGATCCCAGGAGCGAAGGGCCGCGCCCCCTGCGCAGGACTGGGATGTGGCGGGGTCTTCACGGCCGCGTTCTCCAGCCAAGCAGGGGGCATGGCCCGAAGCGACTTGCTACGCCGCGGCGGAGATGCTTGAATGCCTGCGGGAGGACATGCAATGGAACAATACCTCGTTGTCACACTCGTTGCCGGCGGCATCGGGACCATCGCCGGCATCGCCTGCCTCATCATAGCGCGCATCAAGGACCAGGAGAACTACATCATCCAGAAGGCGACCCCCCTGCCGCTGGCAATGGTCAACGAACGGGACGACGTCTGGCTCACCGGCGTCGCGGAGTGCGACGCGCCGGTCACCGGCCCACACTTCGGCGTTCCGTGTCTCCACTACAGCTACAAGCTCGAAGAGAGGGTCACCGAGACCAGGACCGACAGCAAGGGTAAGACGACGACAACAAGGAAGTGGGTGACAAGGGAGACCTCGTCGGCCTCCGCGATCTTCCGCCTGCGCGACGCCGATGAAAGCATCGTCATCAACGGCGAAGACGCCGACTTTCGTCATCTCAAGAGGACCCAGGACCGCGTCGGCAACTGGCGCCACACACTCAACTACTTCCCCTACCCCTCCGGCGTCAACGCCGTCGGCAGCATATCCGAGGGCAAGCAGCAGCTTGAAAAGTACGCCAACATCCCACTCGTGGTGACTTGCCTCAACCGCGCGGAGTTCGTGGCGGACGCCGAGAAGAAGGAGAAATGGCTGCGTGGCGGCGGCTTCTTCCTACTCTGGGCCGGCATGATCGCGCTGTTCTACGGCTTCTTCGACTACAAGTCGCTGCCGATGCCGACCAACGGAGAGTTCAACGCCAAGACACTGATCGTGTCACTCATCCCGTCATCCGTGATCCTGGCAGTCTACTGGTTGATCTATACCTACAACACCTTCATCACATACCGCCAGCGCTGCGAGAACGCGTGGCGACAGGTGGACGTCGACCTGCAGATGCGATACGACCTCATCCCGCGCCTTGTATCCGTGGTCAAGGAGTATATGAGGCACGAGAGCCAGTTGCTGGAGAGCCTGTCCCAGCTCCGCGGCCAAGCCGTGGCCGGCGGGCGCGATGGGCAGATCGCTCTTGAACAACAGATGGCGGAATCGGTTGACAGGGTTGTGGCCACGGTCGAGGACTACCCCGAGCTGAAGGCCCAGGAACCCATGCAGAAGCTCGTCCGCGAACTGCGCGCCATCGAGGAGAAGATCGCGCACGGCCGCATCGTCTACACCGAAGCCGTCACTGAATTCAACACCACCGTCACGAAGATGCCCGCCGCTATCGTCGCCATGGTCTCCGGCTTCAAGGAACGGCCCAATTTCCAGATCCACGCGGCCGAGAAGGTGGCACCAACCGTCAACATTGGAGCCGAAGACGCTGCTCCGCAGTAGCCTCCAACGCCCCCCTCGCCTCATGGCGCCGGATGGATTGTGCTAGTTTTTGGTGGGATTCTGAAGGCATCGGATGGGCAACGTAGCCGATACTGAGAGACCATCAACTTCCGTACGAAAGGACTGACAATGGACGTAGGCGTAGTTACGCGAAGCTTCGGCAAACTTACCAACGCGGAGACAGCGAAGTTCCTGGCCGACAACGGCTTCAAGTGGACCGAGCTCTGTTTCTCGCAGACGGACTCGGACTACTGGCGCTACAACGGCCGCAGCGACCTGTCGGAAATGACGGACGAGCGCAGCCGGTCTATCGTGCAACTCTATCGCGATGCCGGCATCGAGGTAAGCGCATTGGGTGTCTTCACCAACCTGATAGAGCCGGATGATGACGAGCTGGAGCAGAACCTGCTCTACTTCGAGCGAATGATCCAGATCGCCTCGGTCAACAACATCCCATGCGCAGCCACCGAGTGTGGATTCGTGCCCGGCGCCCGCGGCATCAACGCCGATGTCTACGAACAGGTCTTCGACCGGTTGAAAGACAGTTTCAGGTGGCTGATCGAACGGGCCGATAAGTACAACGTCGATCTCGCGCTCGAGCCGTGCGTCATAGACGTCGTGCCCAGCGCCAAGCGCACAGCCGACTTCATAGATCAGCTCGGGTCACCCCGTGTCAAGGTCCTGCTCGACCCCGCGAACCTCATCGCAAACAGTTCCGAGGAGGACATGTTCAAGTACCTCACGCCGCACGTCGCCTACTTCCACGGGAAGGACCGCAAGGTCAACGCCCGCGGCGGCGTACTGATCGGCGACGGGGATGTCGACTGGCCGCTGTTCCTGTCACTCTACCACAAGCACACCGAGGGCGTGCCGTTCATCATGGAATACGTCAAGCAGCACAACTGCTGCGAGACCCGCGACCGCGTCCTCGCCTACGACAAGTCTGGGTAGAGCCGTCCTCCAGGGCGGCTCACGTAAGCCGGGCTGGAGCCCGGCTTTACCCAGATAGCTCCGACAGCTCCACGCAGCGGTGCTCGCGCGCGGAGATCATGGCGGCTTCGCCGATCGCGATCACGTCGCGCACCTGCTCCGCATTGCAGAGCACATCGCGGTCCTCTCGGATCGAGTCCACCAGCTCCTTCAACATCGCGGCGAAGTTGTTGGTGTTGTCGCCTACGCCTTCGATCTTCTTCCCTTCCAGGTACACGGCGTTCCCACGGATCTCTACCGTCCCCTTCGAACCCGCATACTCGAAGCCGCCTGCAATCCCCATCTTGCAGTTGAACGAGTGCGTGTAGGTCGCGATCAGGTTATCCTCAAACCGAACCAGCATCGACCATTCGTCGTCGCCGGCATACTTGTCGTGATGATCCGCCGCTTCCGCCATCACGCGCAGCGGCTTCTTGCCGGCGAGGTATACAAACTGGTCGATCCAGTGCGATGCCCAGTTCGCAATCAACGCGTTCGGTCCGGTGAACTCTTCGTCGCCCCACCATGCGATCGGCGGACCCTCGGTCCGGTTCCCGGTCGCGATGTTGACATGCAGCAACTCACCGATATCACCCGACTCGATGATCTTCTTCGCCTCGAAGACCAGGTCGTTGAAACGACGGCTCTGGCCGCTCATCACCTTCACGTTGTTCGCCTTGCCGGCGGCAATCATCTCGTCCGCTTCCTTTACGGTCACGCACAGCGGCTTCTCCACCACAACGTGCTTCCCGGCATTCGCGGACTGCACGGCGATCGGTGCGTGAAACACAGGCTGCGTGCACGCATCGATGATCTGTATCCTGTCATCCGCCAGTGCGTCATCAAGCTTCGTGTAGACGGTTGGAACATCGAACTCCGCCGCTCTCTCCTTCGCCTTCTCTTCGATCATGTCGACAACTGCAACCACATCCAAATCGTCCGGCAACGTCCGCGCTGCCTTCAGATGCGCCTGCGATATCCGTCCACACCCAACTACTGCATAGCCAACCGGCTTCCCATCACTCATTCCTTGTCCTTTCCTTTCTGTTTCAATTGACCATGTCCCTACATATGCTGCTTCGACAGCCGCATCGGTTCATCCGGGTTGCCGATGCAATACACGGCCGTATAGCTGCGAATGAAAATCCTGTTGCCGCTGAAGAACGGCTGTGCCCCTCCGCACCATTGTTTCTGTCCTTTACCCAGCCGGTTCATCGCAATCTGTTTGAGTTGATCGCCTTCTGTTGAAACCACGACACACCGTCCGTCATGATCCATACCGAACAGGTAATCCCCGGCCAGCGAAGTCAGGTGATGGGCATTGAGCGACGGCTCCGTCTCCATGCCGGAAATTACCTTTCCCGTCAACAGGTCAAGCGCCTGCAACTCGCATCCCTTACTGCCGCCAAAACCGTAAACCCGGTTATCCAGCGCCACCAGCCGCCCCGGCCCCCTGCGCATGCTCCACAGCTCCTCGCCGACAACTTCGTCGGTGTTCTCCGCTTTCAGCCGGATCGCCACGGTTCCCGTGCCGAAGCCTGGTGACGGCGATCCCGGTCCCGCCTCTGAGCTGCCGTTTACCAGAATTATTACATCCCCGGTTACCGCCACGCCGCGGCCGTTGCCGTGACAGCCCAGCTTTTCCCCCACCAGTTTCCCGTCCGAGACACGAAACACATTACCGGGCCCCGTCCATACCACGTCCAGCACCTCGTCGCCACCGGCAACAGCCAGTGAAAGAGGTACCGGCGTAATGCGCGTGTATGACTTGCCCGGATCGAACTCATCGGCCAGCCAGACCACTCTCCCCGTCTTCTTGTCCAACGCGCGGACATAGTTACCTTTGCTCTTACCGCCGCTTCTTGCTTTGAGGCTCAAATCAGCGCCACCGTTCACTATCAGTTTGTCACCGGCAAGTACGGGCGAACCGAGACACTTGGCATGATGCTCGCCCATCGGCCCAAACCAGGTGCACCATACACGGTTCCCATCCAAGTCATAACAAAAAACATCGTTGTAGCCCGTATGAACAAATATGTGCTCCCTGTCACTGACAGGTGTCTGGGTGGCTGCGCCTATGAACGTAATATCGCCAAACCACGCACACCACGCGTAGCCGTACTCACCCAGGCCGTCCCGTTTTTTCTCCTTCTTCGGGTGCACGCGTTCAACAAATTTCCCGAATGCCGTACGCAATCGGTTCGAAGTCCAGATCCGCCTGTTCCTCCCGCCTTCCTTCACCCTGAACTGATCGACCGTCAACGGGACATCCGTCCAGAACGGCTTGAACGCTTTCGCGGCTTCAACATACTTGTTTCCATAGCCGTCCGGCATTTCCTTCGAATAGTCGTGCTGGCCATGTCCACCACCCACCAGCGGCCCGGCGACATCGCGGTACTTCAAGAACGCTATATAGCTTTCCACGTAGAATGTGTTGACATTCGTCAGATCGGCTTCCACTTTCGCGCGCTTGCTCTCGGGCAGCTTGTCAAGATGATGCGAGTCCCGCTTCCACAGAATCTTCCCTGTCGCCGGATCCATGCAGACAAGCAGGTTCCCCAGGAAATCGGGCACGACCCGATCGGCAAATCCCGTCCCGCCCCGGTCACATTCCAGAAACAATTTGCCGTCAACAACAAGCATTCCGCCGTTGCTCCATTGCGCCAGCGGAGTTTTCCAGACAATATTGATCCGCTTCTCTTCGCCCACGACCACCTTTTCCACGGTACGCGGACCCACTTTGACCTTCTCAAGGGTCAACTCCCACTCGTTCCATTCCGTAACAGGAACACAATCCCGGAACACACCGCTGACGTCATCCCGATATCCCACAAACCGGTTCGGCCTCAACCCCTTCTGCGCCGGTGCTTCCTGCAGGCACACAATTCCCGTCACAACCATCGCTCCCAGTATCTTACGCATATCTCGCACCCGCCCCGAACAGCGTGCCGTTTCTTCTTTCCTGCTCACAGATCAAGATCCAGGTCGTCGTCATCGTCGTCACCCACACCGATCTCGGGCTGGATCTTGTTCACGTTGATCTCCGGGTCGATCATCTTCAACGCCGCCTTGGCCTGCTTCTGGCAGTCCAGCGACAGCGCCTCGTTCTTCAGCGCCCGGATCGACCCCTTAGCCTCCTTGCCGAACGCACCAAGTGCAAGCGCAATCGAACCCTTTGTTCCTTTCGGCACCTTCTTAAGGGCTTCCGTCAACCCGATGATCGCCCTGGTGCGATGCTGCTTGTTCTTGAGCTTCGGGCCAAGCCGCGCCAGGATGCGCGCGCTGTTCGCCGCTACCTCCGGGTTCGAGTGCGTCACCAAACCCATCAGGCTGTCCGACAGCTTGCCCTGCATATTCGGACCCATGCCAAACAGAACATCCGCCGCGCCGTTCGATGCGGGCAGCTCCGGCCTGCTCAACGCCTTCACCAGCTGCGGCACGGCCGGGGCCGCCCCCTGCCCAAGCACTTCCAGGAACTTCGCCGCGCGCGCGGCCATCAACGGGCTCTTGTGCGACAACAGCTTCCCCGCCGCCGGGGCGGCCGCCTTGGCCCCGGGTCCAACCTTCTGCAGTGCGTTAAGGGCGCGCGTGACAACGGCTTCCTCGCTCCGTGCCAGGCACCTTGCCAACGCCGGCGTGGCCGCCGCGGCCGCCGGGCCGATGCCTGCCGCGGCACCAATGGCGTCGAGTACCACATCCTTGTTCGCGTGTGCCAGTGCCTTTGATAAGGCGGGCACCAGCTCGGCGCCCTTCGCCCCGACATACCCGCACGCTTTGCACGCGGCACGTACTATGTCCGTATTGCCGCCCGCCAACCCTTCGCGTATCGCCGGCAACAGCTTGAGCTCCGATCCGGGTGACACCTCGCGCAACGCCGCCATCACCGGCCCAACACCCTTGACGTCGCCTTTCCCAAGGGCTACCTCCACGGCTTTGACCATATCACCCACAACACCGGCGGCATCATTACCCAGCGCCGCAAGCGCCTGCGCGTGGGCCTCGCGTGCGGGCGGCTCACCCTTCGCCAGCCCCTGCACAAGCCCGGGCAGCGCCTTCTTCTTCTCGGCCGGCGCCAACGCGACTACCTTCCGTATGGCCGTGTCCCTGTCCCACCGGTGTTTCGACCCCAACCACTTCAGCACTTGGTCGGCCGTGTTAAGCTTTTTTCCGCCGCCCTTCGACTTGTCGTGCAGCGCCGGATCGCCAATGCAGATGAGCTCGTCACGCGATCTCACATAGATCCTGTCCTTTACAAAAAACGGTACCGCATGAAAGCTGCCGTGATAGTGGCCGTCGTGCCAGCCGTCCCGGCCGGTGATACCCCTGATCAATTCAAGCCGCTCCCCCTTCGCCGGCGCGCTACTGAGCAGGTTTATCGCCAGGATCTTGCCGGTCATGTCATGAACGGTGAAACGGCCCTGGCCGGACCTGACCGACTCGAGACTGATGATATGGTCGCCCGCCTTCACGATGCCGGTCAGGTGATCTCCGACGAAATCCATCTCGCCAACCGCCTCGCCGGTCTCAAGATCCCACACCTTGTCTTTGTATTTCGATTCCGGTCGCTCGGCGCCGCGGCCACGCTTGGACGTCGGAATGTACGCTTTACCGTCCAGGCAGAAGCCGTTGCGTGGCTCGCCTTCGATAGGCTTACGCCATAGTAGCTTGTGGCCAACGGTCTTCGCGTCTTTCTTCTCGAAACGCACCGCAACAAGGGACGACTTCTTGCCGTGCCCCGGCGCTTTGGCGCAGTAGACCAGCGTGTCCCTACATGCAATGGGGCACCACGACACGAAGAATGAGTCATCACCCGGCACGCGCCCCGTAACGGCCAGCCCGTCACTAACGCGGTACAGACGGCCGTCAAACCAGAAGAAGAACGTCTCGTTCCCGATACGGATGGGGAGCCCGGTGAAAAGCAGACAGTTGTAGCCCGAGACCTTCTTCGCATGTGCCTCCGTAGCCTGCCGTTCCCACAGCGTCCTGCCGGTGGCCGGGTCCAGGGCCCGCAGCCACACCTTGTTCGCAACAAGCAGCTTGCCGTCGAGCAGTACCGGGGACTGCGTGAACTCGATCCAGCCGGCGTAGCTTACGCGTTTGAACGGCCCGAACCACCTGAGCCACTTCAGGTTGCCTTCGAGATCATAGCAGGCCGCCGTGTTGTAGCCCGTCCAGACATACACGTTCTTCCCATCGGAGACGGGCGTCGGATGCGAGTAGCCGACGTATGCGCCGATCTGCAGGTGGTTCTTGCTGATGCCGATCTCCCATTTGGGGAAGTAGCAGCCGTACTTCTGGTCCAGCTGTTTCAGTCTGTTGAGCTGCTGGTCCGAGAGAATTCCAGGTGCGTCCACGCAACCCCACTTGGTGAACTTCAGTTTGGTCGCGTTCACCGCCGCCGCACTGATCGCCCAGTCATTGCGCCTGGCCTGTGCCTTCGTATCCGCCGGGTTCTCCTTGAGCGCGCGATCGATCGCGCTTTGTTCCGCGTGCAGCCGCGCCAGCGTTCGTGCAAGATTGAAGAAGTCCGACCATTCCTTCCTGACCTTCGCACGGACCTTTTCGGGGAGCTCTTCGGTGTGATCGATCTCACGCTGCCACAGAATATCACCCGTAGTCGCGTCGATACAGATGAGCAACGGGGCGATGTCCACCGGATCAGCCGTCACGAAAACACGGTTCCTCACCACGACCGGCGACGCGTTCGCCCAGCACGGCAGCATCGTCCGCCAGAGGATATTCTTCGAAGGAGCCTTCAAGTCACGCCTGAGCTGCTTCTCCATCTGGCCCTTGGCGTTCTTGCCCTGCCCGATCTTCGTGCCGTCCGACCACTTGATAACCGGCTGCGCGCCGGGGAAAATGCCTGTCCCATCCCCGCGCCACCCCACCGGCCGCTCGGGTGACGGCTTGAAATCCGGATGGCCCAGGGGTAAGGGCGCCGCATACGGCACATGTGCTGCGGTGGCCACCACAAGCAGGACACCGGGGAGTGACTGAAAACACCTCATCATACAGAACTGTGCGGAACCCGGCAAATCCCTACATGCCGGAAACTGTGACGGCATGTACTATTATTGCACAGCCTCACTCAGTCCCTCCCGCCAGCATTGTCACCTTGCCGTCCATCGATACCAGGAACAGCTTGCCATCCGCGGCGGCGAGGTCGTCGAGAACGGGCGGTGAGACCAAACGCCAAGGCGGGCAGCAGAACGGCAGTGACTAAAGCCGCGGGCACGGCCTGGCGATTCCTCATGTATCATCTCCCAATGGTGTGAGCGACAATCACGAATCCGACCATAATCGGGCCATCGGCGTGAGATTACAAGTCCGGATCGAAGTATCCGGGCAATAGCCGAAGATCCCCGGTGGCACAACCTCGGGCAAGAATGCCTGAGGTACCCGGAGTCAGTGCCGCGGGCATTCCTGCCTGCGGCTCCTACTTCTTTCCCAACTCCGCCAGAACATGCTTCGCGCGCTCGGCTTCGAGCGTATCCGGTGCCAGCTTGATGACGCGCTCGTAGTAGGAACGCCGCCGTTCGACGGCTTTCTCCCACTCGGCCTCTTCCTGCTTCACGTCGTCCGACTTCCAGAAGCGGGGTGAAAGCCACAGGCCGTGTTTCGGTATATCCTTCACCTTGATCTCGAGCAGGAGCTGACAGTAGCCCGGTTTGGTCTCATCGCGCCCGGACCATTTATTGTAGAATGGGAATCTCTTGAAACGCACCCTATCACCGTGCTTGATCGGGATGCCGCCGATCCACGCCCGCACGCCGGGCATCGTCTGTTCGAAGCGGCGCACCGTGTCCTCATCCCAGCAGAGGTCGGCCACCAGGTAGGTGACGGTGTTCAGCCGATCTTTCCCGAGGACGCGGCCGAAATCGACAACGCGCCGGATGCGATGGATGTCGGTGAGATTGCGGTGATCCTGCTCCCACCGCTTGTAGTTGCGCGGCTTCATGTAGTGCTTCGTGCTGAAGGTACCCCACTCGTCCTTGACCCCGTTCACAGTCACCATATCATCGCCGTTCAGAACTGCGCCGGGTCCACCAAACGCCTTCATGGCGGCCCCCGCCTTCTCGATCGGGAACGGGCCGAGACAATGCCAGTATGGAGGAGCATACCCGCTACTGATCCTGGAATAGCCGGGCATATCGTGATCCACGAACTTCTCATGCCCCCAGCCAAAGGTCTTGATCACATTCTCGCCGCGCATCTTCGGTTCGATGACGTCTCCCGTCGGCTTGGGCCGATCGGGGTATACGTCGTCCAACAGCTTCCTGCCGACGGTCACTGCCTCGTACCTGAGTCCCTTCTCGCCGGTGCGGCCAACGCAGATCAGACCGGAATACGACCGCAGGTACATGCGATCGCCCTCCATCGCCCAGGCTCCATACGTGCGGCCGACCCCGTTGTTGTGAAGCAGCAACGGATCGGGACCACGCGTCAGGATTCCCGAGCACATCGGCGGCTTGGGCCCCCCGCCGATGAATATCGGATCGCCGCCAATCGTGTATATGTGTTTCGCGCTGACAGCCGCCATCGAGTAGTGATGACCGCCCTTGCGCAGCAACCGTGACTTGGCGATCATCTCGCCGGTGAACAGGTCATGCGTCTCCAGCCCACGCCACTTCTCCCCCTTCGCACCGTGAATCGCCAAGCCCGGCACCGCGCCTTCCTCTCCAAAGCGACGGCCGTGCGACCTGATCCAGGTTTGCGTATAGATCCGGTTGTCCGCCGCAACCACGCCTCCAAAATCGTAGCCATGGAATCCGGACTCGGCGTTCCAGAGCCTCTTTGCGGCGACGGTATCGCGATCGATCATGATCAGCTTCACCGGACAGAGGTGTGGCCGCGTGAATATCGCTGTGTCGCCTGCCGGCACCACCGACGCGAAGCCGGTGTACATATTGACGTCCTTCCACAGCACTTTGCCGTCATCCAAACGCATCACCGTTCCGCCGGCGCTCACGACGACCTTCATCGTCTCCTTGCCGTTCGTCAGGTCGAGAACGACGGGTGAGGAGCAGTTCCAGTCGCACAGCAACATGCCACGCTGTTCCCACAGCTTCTTCCCGGTAAGCGCGTCATAGGCCGTGAACTTGGTGCCTTTGCCCCTCTTCGGTTTCCTCTTGGGTACGTCGGGAACGGGAAAAGGCGTGTAGTTGATGGATTGGATGACTATCTTCCCATCTGCCATGACCGGCGAGGACATGCTTCGGTCCGTATCACCGTTGCTCCAGATCTGCATCATCCACTTGCGGTTGCCGTCCATGTCAAAGCATGCGAGTACGTCCATTCCCGTTTTGACCCACACGTGCTTGCCGTCGGAGATTGGAGTTGCATAGGCATGGCCGGTGTAGTCACCCCAGTACCCCGATGTTCCCCTGACGTAGGAGTACTCGCCGACGAAGCCGATGAGCGCCTTAAACGCTTTCCCTACCTGTCTCCCCTTGGCCTTGGGGTCGTCTGCGTCTTTCCCGCCCTCCTTCTCTTTCAGCTCATCGATGTCCTGGAGCACCTTCGACAGCTCTTCCTGCACTTCGGTCGGGTTCGGGTGCTTCTCGAGTTTGTCACGCTGATCCAACAGGGCCACCAGTTCAGGCGAGGCGCCTTCACGCTCGTCCTTCTTTTTCCCAGGCTTCCAGATGCCGGTGCCCTCGGCCCAGTACCACTCGTGCGACCACTCGCGGGGTACTCGATCCAGCTGGTAGGTCGGCGTAGCCTTCAGTTCCTGCTGCAGCTTCCACCACTTATCGTAGAGCGCCCAGCCTTTCTTCCTGAGATCGTCCGGCAGCAGGTCGATCAGCGTCGCCGGCTTCTTCCACAGGACCTTCCCGTCCTTCTTGCTGCAGCAAATCAGCCAGTGCGGGCCCATCGTGGTAAATACCTTGTCGGCGCCCGGGGCCGGCACAGCGGTGGAGCTCGCCCAGTAAGGCAACGGCGTGAACCAGATCACGTTGTCACGCGTCTTGCGGTTCCAGGCCGCGGGGGGATTGCAGCCATCGTACAGCCCTGTGCCGTCGCCTCGAAACTGTGCCGGTAAATCGCGCACCATCGTCTTGCGTTTCGCCGCAACGGCGTCGTGCCCGGCCTTCACCGCTGCGGCGTCACGCGGTTTGCCCCGCGCACACACACGCATCCACAGGTACGGACTTGAGTAGTCGACGTCGAGGCGCATCAGCAGCTCGTTCTTCCCCTTCCTGAACGGCATCTTCATCAGGGCCACGTACTCGGAGAGGCGGTTGTCGTATTCCATGGGGCCCTGCCAGAACGGTTCGCCGTTCAGCCACAGCCGGCCGCGGTCGTTCACGCCGATCGCGGTCCATACCGTCTGTTCTTCAGGACTCTCGATTGTAGTCTTGTACCACCATGTGCTGTGCTCGATGCCGGAGTGCGGCAGGTAGCCGCCAAGCCACGGCGCGCAGCCGGCGCTCACCCGGTTGTTGCCGGACGCTGTCTTCGGCCACTGGATGCAGAACGAACGCGAGCAGTTCGGCTTTTCCCATTTCGCACTGCTCTTCCTGCATGACTTCTGCATCATCTTGTCCTTGTCCACGCGCAGCTCGATCGCCGGCTCCAGCACTACCTGCGGGAACCCCGGAAGGACAACATCCCAGCGAGTCTTGGGGAACGGACCGATCGTCTGCCACTCCGGAACGCTGAGCCACTCCTGTTTCCCTGCCCCGCCGCAGCCGGCGGGCAGCTGGTTGACCCCCTTCACGAACTTGAGCCGTTTCTCGCTGTACCACGGCCCGAACTCCGGATCGTCGGTGGTCATCGTGTCCACCAGCCATTCGGCTTTGTGCTCACCGGTCTCAGCGAAAGCCTCCGCGATCGAGCGCATCTCTTCCACGCGCTGCCGCATCTTCTTCACGCGCGCCAGCGCGTCCCCGGCACGGGGGTCGGCCGGCTTCTTCTTCTCCTTCTTCGGCGCTTCCTCGCCGAGCCCCAGGTCGTCCTCCCCAATCATATCGTCCAACGACACGCCCCTTTTGCTCTTCTTCTGTTCCTTGACCGCAGCGGGCGGATCGAAGACAGAACGCTTGGGCTCCGCGAGGACGCTCTCCTTCCTTGCGACCGGAAGGCTCAGGCCCATCTTTCGTCCGATCGCCATCGCGCGAAGATCGGCATAGAGCTTCGAGGCACGGATCTCCTGCTGCGCGCACACCTTGTAGAGCTCGTAGATGTCGAGGCCGCCTTCGGGTAAACGAGGCAGGCCAGGTACCGGCGCCGCGTCGGCGCCCAGCTCCTTGAGCGTGCCGCCCGCACTGCCTCCGGCGGGCGCGATCTCGCGTCTGGTCACCTTCGGAGTCTCATTCTTGTCCACCTTCGGCGTGAATGTCTGATAGCTGCCCGACACTCTGTCACCATTCACTCCGAGCCGGATCTTGAACGAGCCGTCCAGCGGCTTGTTGTCCATCGGCATGAATCCGTCGGGAATGAAACGGACATGAATCTCAAACACCAGGAACAGGTTTTCCTTCTTGTCACGCTCATACTTGAAGCCGCGTCCCCGCACCTGGTGAATCGCCTGGTTCCACTTTGGCGCCCAGCCTTTGGCGCCGGTCCATTTCCCGGCGATCTTGTAGATGACCAGATGGAAGTCGCGTTTCTCCAACCCCCGGCTGAGAGTGAGCCTCAGCTCCTGCGGCTTCTTGCCTTTGCGGGCCGCGGCCACGGGAAGCTGCTTGAACCACAGCCGCTCCATGGCATCGGCGTCAGCCCGGATAGCCTTCATCTCCGCCAGGAACGCCGCCTTGTCGGCACCCAGGGCCCTGCCGGACACGAAACCTATCGCCAGTACGCCCAGCAGCAACAGTCTCTGCATCCAATAGAACCTCATACATCACCTCGCCTAACCCCAATACCCATATGATGGCGCTATATGCCTACATTGTCCATGCACACAAGCGACTTTGTTTTGCACATTTACGCTTCCATTGCCCCTCTCACCGTAGTATAAATACACCTTAACGGCTCCGATGTGACAGCCAAATGGGCCCCCGGCACGGTCCTGCAGGCGCCGCGTTGAACGCGGTGCCATCCACCGGTCCCGCGCAAAGCGCGGGACCTACAGGAAGAACGATATGGCGAACTGGTATCTCCTCGGACACCAGACTGAACCGCTCACACACTTCCCCCCGCATCGCATACCACAGTGGGAAGTTCTTCTTTATACAGGCGGACGAGGCGTCTCCAAGGTCGGCAGGACCCCCATCCCCTTCACAACCGGAACAATCGTATGCGTTCCACCCAAGCGACGCCACGAAGAAGTCGCCGAGGAGCCCTATACCTGCATCGTCTTCCATGTCCGCGACCTCAACCGCCTGCCCGACCGGCCGTGGGTCTACCAGGATTCGAAGCAACAGTTCCGGGCGCTGGCGGAGACTGTCCTTCGAGAACATGCCGAACGTGAACCGAACTGGGAGCGCGTGGTCGGGAACATGTATCGTGCCATGGAAGCGCTCCTCGACCGCTGGGAGCACCAGATCAACACCCATCCCGCCACGCTTCGACTCAGGTCGAACATCATGACAAGCTTCCGCAACCCCGGATTTTCGATCACCGCAGCCGAACGCGGCTGCGGCCTCAGCAAAGACCACCTGCGCCGCAGCTTCGTGAAGGAAAACGGCATCACGCCGATGCAATTCCTCATGGACATCCGTATGGAAGAGGCATGCCGCCTCCTCAGGCATTCGGGCCTGCGCATTGCAGAGGTCGGCCAGGCCGTCGGGATCCGCAACCCCTACTACTTCTCACGCCTCTTCAAGAACAAGATGGGCATGTCACCCAGAGCCTACCGCAAAGCCGACTCCAACTGAGAGCGCTGGAGAGCGGCGGGCCCCGCCGCATCTGGAACGGCCTACCCTCCCACCAACTCCGACGGCGCCACACCGAAATGCCGCTTGAACGCTTTACTGAAGTGGAAGGCGTTGCAGAACGACAGCTGGTCCGCCGCTTCCGACACATTGCACGCACCTGACCGCAGCATTTCCGCCGCGGTTTCCATCCGCAGGCGGTCGTAAAACCGCTTCGGGCTCTCCCCTGTTACCGCCCGGAAAACGTCACGGAACGAACGCACGCCCATACCCGCTTCCCGCGCCATGTCTTCCACGCGCCAGTCCTGCGCCACCCGATCGTGCATGCGGGCGACAATTTCCTCTATCCTTCGCTGCCGCGGGTGGCGTTCGCTTCCCGCCTGCTCCGCCAGCCAACGACACAGCAGCGCCTGGAACAACGCCGCCGCATAGACGCGCATGGGTGCCTGGTCCTGGCGCAGGGCCGCGAAAAGCTCCTCGAACAGAGCCTGGTCATCCGGATGGGCGGCAACCGTCATCACCTGATTGAGCGGGGCTTGAAGTGGTCCGTTCACCTCGAACTCGAACCAGTGGAAGATCCACGCATCAGCAGCACACCAGTATCGCTTGATCTTCCCCGACTCAACGACCAGCAAAGTGTCCGCGCGAAGCTCGAACACAGGCCCCGCGTCCCACACCTGCAGCCGACCCAGACCATCCAGCGTCCGCACGGCGATCAGCGTTCTCTCCGGCCGCGCCGACCCACGCCGCACGTCGTAGCTCGGATCGGCCTGCACATCCCATACCACCTGCAGCCGCATCCCCGACGCAAAGGTGGGTCTTGAGGCTAAGGAGAAGCGTTGTTCCATTTATGACTCGATCTCCTGCTGACCCGATGAGGCCGCGCTCGCCTCCCGTCCCGCTCCTACTTCTGGAACCGACACCCGACACCTGACACCCGAAACCTATCCCGCCGTTTTCCGTATGCTAAATACCGATTCAGGCATTCCAATATGCACCATGCTGGCGCTACAGTCAAGGTAAGCAACTGAGGAGTCACCGAAATGAATATGACAGCGGCCGAAGCTCAGCTGAAACCGGACGGAATCCACGGCATGTTGCCACGGGAGGAAATGTGTGAGGGCGCGCGGATGTTGCGCGACTACTACGCGATCACCCCGGGGGCGCCGCTCATACAGCGCGAGTTCGGTTTCTACTCCATCGAGAAGTGGAAGGCCGAGCAGGGAATGCCGGATGACGTACCGCTGCACGAGCTGTTCCAGTACAGTCCGAACGGCTCCCATGGCATGGGTGAGCTTGGATGGTGCGAGGCTGGTTTCTCGCCCCTTTTCGAGGACACGGTCATCGAGGATCGGGGTGACTACGAAGTCTGGCAGGACAAGGTCGGACGCCACGTGCTCTGCTTCAAGGGCCGGCGCAGCGGGTTCATGCCAGAGTACATCGATCATCCCGTAAAGGACAAGAAGACATGGGAAGAACTCTGCAAGTGGCGTATGGACCCGAATACGCCGGAGCGTTACATGAACTTCGATGAACGCATGAGTAAAGCGAAGGACGCCGCCCGGCAGGGAATGGTCATCGTTCAGCGCGTCGTCGGCGGCTACATGTACCTGCGCAGCCTGATGGGGCCCGCGGATGTTCTCTACAAGTTCTACGACGATCCCGACCTCATCCACGATTGCATGAAGACGTGGTTCGAGCTTGCCGATGCAGTTATCGCGAAGCATCAACAGCACGTGACAATCGACCAGGTATTCTTCGGCGAGGACATCTGCTACAACGCCGGCCCGCTGATCTCGCCCGACATGATGCGCGAGTTCCTGTTTCCCTACTACAAGCAGCTGCTCGACAACGTACGCTCTCGCCAGTTCGATCCATCACGTCATCTCATGTTCCACATCGATACCGATGGGGATGCGCGCCCCGTGATCCCTGTCTACATGGAGCTGGGCATGAACGTAATGAGCCCGTTCGAAGTTGCTTCGGGTTGTGACGTCGTAGAGATCGGCAGACAGTACCCGAAGCTGGCCATGTCGGGCGGGGTGGACAAGCGCGAGCTGGCCAAAGGCCGCGACGCCATCGACAGGCTCGTCGACCGCATATTTCCCGTCATGAAAGAGCGCGGCGGCTACATCCCCACCTGCGACCACGGCGTTCCTGAGGAAGTGAAGTACGAGGACTACCTCTACTACCGCGAACGCCTTCGCGAGTTCGGCTGAGTCTGGTTTGCTTGTTTTCTGCTGCAGAAGCGTATGATTGACCGATCAAAAGAGGTCAAAATGCGCATTGGAGCAGGAGTCCCGGAGACAACAAGCGCTGGCGGCTCGGCACCCCTGGCCTTGCTGTTGCACCCGGGCATGCATTTCACCGTTTCCGCCGGCCGTGGCATTGCGGGTATTCCTCAGCAACGGTCTTCGGTCGAAGCTTCCGCCGGATCATGGGTGTCCCCCCCCCTCCCACTGGCGCGAGAACCACAGAAAGGGTGTATAGCTGGCCGGACTGAGGGGTTGACAAGAACCCACCAGACTCTATATGCTTGTCATACATACAATATGAGATACATATATTATGAAGCGAGCATTCTACAATCGTGATGATGAAGTGCGACGGCTGAGCAGGTTCCTGGCGTCGGGCAAGCCGGGGCTCGTTGTCGTCTATGGACGCCGGCGTTGCGGCAAGTCTACGCTGCTGCAGCGTGTGCTCTCGGAGGAGCATACCTATTTCCAGGCGGACCAACGGGAAACCCCGCTGCAACTGGAGTCGTTTGCCGCGGGGCTGGCCCAACAGCTGAATGGCTTTGATGCGGTGAGATACCGCACTTGGGACGAACTGCTGACATCGCTCTATGCTCGCGCGGATCAACTGATTCACGTCTGCCTTGACGAGTTTCCGTATCTGGTTCAGGCCGACCCTGCACTCCCAAGCATCCTGCAGAAGCACCTCGACCGCCCGGACGGGCAGGTCGCCTGGTTCCTTTGCGGATCATCCCAGCGCATGATGCAGGGCCTGGTCCTGGACCGGAAAGCTCCGCTCTACGGTCGCGCAAGGGAGATCATCAAGATCGACCCTCTTCCTGCCGGTTGGCTGATGCCCGCCCTGAGACTCAGCGCAGCAGACGCGGTCCGGGCCCATGCAACCTGGGGCGGTGTGCCGCGCTACTGGGAACTTGCCTCAGAATACGGAAACCAGGAGGAAGCACTGATGGATCTCGTCTGGAGTCCACGAGGGGTCCTGCATGAGGAGCCGGGACGTCTGCTTCTGGATGACCTGCGCAGCGCCGTACAGCCATATTCGATTCTATCCCTCATCGGCACCGGCTGCAACCGTCCATCTGAAATTGCAGCTCGGATGGAGAAGCCTCTCTCCAGCCTGGCTCGCCCCCTGGCACAGCTATGCGAACTCGGATACGTTCGGCGAGATGTGCCGTTCGGCGAGAACGACAAGAAGACTCGGCGTGCTCTGTACCGACTGAACGATCCGTTTCTGCGCTTCTTCTTCAGGTTCGTACTGCCCCACAAGTCATCCCTGGCACAGGGAATCACTCGTGAGGCCGTTCACAGTTGGCGACGCGGCCGCCAACATCTTCTGGCGGCATGCTGGGAGGACCTCTGTCGCGCCGCGGTCCCCTGGTTGCAGGAGGACGACATGTCCAACGGTGTCGCGTCTGCCTGGTGGAGCAATGGCAAGGAACAGGCCGAAGTAGACATCGTGTCCGTTTCGCTGGACAAGAAATCCCTGCTGCTCGGGGAATGCAAGTGGTCCGAAAGGAAGAAGAAACTCGACCTCAGCGCCATCAACCGGCGCCTCCGGGAACACGCAGAACACATTCCAACGGCAAGAGGAAAACGCATTACTACATGTTGTTTCCTCGGCGGAAACGCACAGACTACCGGACAGATAGACAGGCTGCTCACGCCGGACCAGGTTATGACCGCACTCAAACGCTGAACCAACCCAGTGCTCCATTGCCTGGGCAACGTCAAGGCCCCGATGCGAACCGGCGGCGAGGACACCCGTGAGCCCCGACACACCGACGATGCTCCATCTCGTCGATATTGCTCCCAATGGTTGTGTAACGCCGAACGGGTCGGTTTGTGCTTCGAACAGAAGACGCTCTGGTACGACCTGGTCTGGGATTAGCGCCTCACGCAGCAGCTTAAATGCCACCTTATATTCATTATAGCGAATATACGGCGTCTTTTTCTGCTTGTCACAGCCATAATGCATGGCATATACTCATCATGATGAATATGGAGACTACAGGAGAACTGGTGAGGAAGCGCCGGGCGGTCCTGGGGATAGACCAGAGGGACCTTGCCCGGATATCCGGCGTCTCGATACACACCATCAGCGACATGGAGGCCGGCAAAGGCAACCCAACGGTCACGACCTTGGCCCGAATCCTCGACGCAGTAGGCATGGAACTGCACGTCCAAGTCAAGGAGTAGTGTAGCCAATGGCCAGGAAAGGAAGAGTCTATTGCGCGGGATACCTCGCCGGAATGATCGAGGAAACGTCAGATGGGTACCTGTTCACCTACGATCCTGCGTACCTGGCCGATCCACATACTCACGCGATCAGCCTGACACTTCCGAAACATTCCGACCCGTTCGTATCCGCCGGACTCTTTCCGTTTTTCTACGGACTTCTGGCCGAGGGAATACTCAAGGAGACCCAGTGCCGTCAACTGAAACTGGACGAGGACGATCACTTCGGACGACTGCTGAAGACGGCCCACACCGATGCCATCGGTGATGTAACGGTCGTTGAACAGGAGGAACCGTAATGCCTCGCTGCCTGTCCAGCCTTGCCGACATTGCCCACGAGGGCTATGCCGGCCACGCCACTCGAGAACTCGCCGGCGGGCGGAGGAAGTTCCCTCATCGCCTGACATTCAGCCGATCGGACGTCATCGACTTCCGCATCACTGCCGCGGAACACATGTCGATCTCCGGCGTGCAGGACAAGATTTCGCTGCGACTGGAGCGAGGCCACCTTCTTCCAACTGAGAGCAATGGAGAGTATATACTCAAGCCGGTACCGTCCGGTGAAATAGCACACCTGAAAGAGGATGTGCCCGCCAACGAGCACCTTACGATGCAGATCGCGTCACAGGTCTTCGGAATCACAACCGCCGTGAATGCCTGCGTCCTGTTTGACGATGGAGAACTTGCATACATTACAAAGCGGTTCGATCGCACGGATGGTGGCGGCAAGATCGCACAGGAGGATTTCTGCCAACTTTCCAACCGCACCGAAGACACGCATGGACGGAACTACAAGTACGATGGCACGTACGAGGAGACCGGGCGAATACTACAGCGCTTCTGCAAGGCCTATCCCGTTGAGATCGAGAAGCTTTTCCGGCGTATCGTCTTCAATTACGTGTTTTCCAACGGCGACGCGCACATGAAGAACTTCTCCCTCTACAGAACCGGTTTCGGAGACCACATCATGACACCAGCCTACGATTTGATCGCTTCGGGCCTGCACTTCCCTAATGAGAGCCGCACTGCTCTTGACCTGTTCGACACGCTGGAAACAGAGTACTTCAGGGGGAACGGCTTCTATGGCCAACCCGACTTCATGGAGCTGGCAAAGCTATACGGGATGGATCCAGGCCACGCCTCCGCGTTCCTCGATATGTTTGGCGTCAAGCGCAACAAGGTTGCCGACCTCATCGACAGGTCGTTCTTGTCAAATGAGGGCAAGGCTGACTACAGGACAAGGTTTGTGGAGCGCCTCTGCACCATCTGCCCGACCTCAACATGAAGGGTTTCTCCACCGACTACTGCGCGGACAAGTCCGTCGCCTCCATGAAGAAGCCGAAAGAAGCCGGACGGCCCCCCTTCCTGTGGCTCTCTCCCCAGGCCGTGCACAGCCGCAGCAAGGACGCGGGCGGGTGGCATGCCTCCAAGGAATCCCGTCGTACGGCTAGAATCCGTGCCGCAGGGCACAGGCCAGTCTAGACCTGAAACAAGCGAGGATTCCTGCTGCAAGCGCAAATACACCCGAATCTGCAGGACTTTCTCGACTTCGCCATTTCACGAGTATCTCGATACGCGTGAATCGGCTCAGCCGAGAAAGCCCAACATCTCCGGGCG
>Ga0272442_10003950_pt1 | contig 20497 bp, 23 predicted proteins | sample SSMForm2O_FD_200262 | JGI IMG/M metagenome (GOLD analysis project Ga0272442, IMG submission 200262) | Marine sediment archaeal communities from Little Sippewissett salt marsh, Falmouth, MA, United States - SSM-Form-2O | ecosystem: Environmental > Aquatic > Marine > Wetlands > Sediment ... | reverse complement strand
ATATTCACAGGGTCATTTCTGGAGTCCAGGGAAATTCTACAGAACTATAGGTGATGCTGATGCAGAAACTGTGATACACTATGTCCGGGAACACCAATTCCAACAAACCATGTTAGATGTTTTTCCATCGACAACAAAACACGCTAATTAGGAAGCTCAGGCATTTATGCCTGAGAGGACGTCACTATATAATTTATTCATTTTGAATAAAAAATCATAAAAATTATAAACAATTTTAATATTAGCCGAAAAGTAACTTAATGTGATAAAAAATTGTAATCGATTAATTTGAGGGAGGATAAACGATGGTAAAGAGATCTGAAAAAGCAACAACAATGAGGAAGGTAATTAAGGCTATATGGATATTTAATTGGTTTAATTCTTGTGGATTTGCAGAACTCGTTCCTCTTGTTGGATCAAGATGGGATATGGAACGCTTTGGAATGATTATTGTTGGAACACCAAGACATGCAGATGTACTTTTTATCGCTGGTTATCAAACACATAAATCTATTGAAAGAGCAAAAAGAGTATATGAACAGATGGCAGAACCAAGGGTTGTGATTGCCTTAGGGTCTTGTACTATGACTGGAGGAATGTATTGGGACTCTTATAATACAATAAAAAAATTGGATGATTATCTGCCTGTTACAATGTATATACCAGGATGTCCACCGAGACCAGAAGCTGTTTTTGAAGCATGTGAAAAAATCTTTCAGCATGTGAAGGAGCTTGAGTAAAATGGTAAAAAAAGAAACTGAGTTTCTTAAAAAATTAGAAACCAAATTTAAAGTCAAAGGCAGGGTCCAAAAAGAGCGAAGGATATGGTTATCAATTTCAAAGGATAAATTGATTGAAATATGTAAATGGATGAAAGAAAATGGTTATGTACATTTATCAGCGATATCTGTAACTGATTGGTTGAAAGATGGAAAATACGAGCTTACCTATCATTTATGGTCGTATGATGATAAGATACTAGTAACAATTAAAACAAAGATCAGTAGAAATGATCCAAAAATTGATTCTGTAACTCAGATTTGGGGAAATAATGCTCAAATTCATGAAAGAGAGCTTCATGAACTGTTTGGTGTTAATTTTAAGGGCAATAATGATTTGTTACCTCTTTTCTTAGAAGATTGGAAAGGGCCAGCTCCTTTTAGAAAGGATTTTGACTGGCGAGATTTTGTAAGAAAAGAATTCTATGATAAAAAAAATGAGAGGGAGATGGTATATTTTGATTAAAGAAATCGAACCTGCTCCTAAGGGTTCAGAATATGACTTTTATTTTGGTCCTGCTCATCCTGGCTCAGGGAATTTCGGTGTTAAATTAAAATTAGAAGGAGAAGTTGTAGTATCTGCTAGAGCAGATCCCGGTTACTTGCACAGGGGTTTTGAAAAGTTGATGGAATATAGGACTCCTATTCAAAATGCTGTTTTATCAGATAGACTTTGCATTCTTGAACCATTAAACTGGAATCTAATACACGCAGAAGCAGTAGATGAACTAATGGGCATAGATATTCCAGAGCGCGCAAAATATTTAAGGGTTATAATGGCAGAGCTTTCTAGGATACAGTCCCATATTATTTGGTATGGTGTGTTTTCGAAGGGTGTTGGTTTTGATACAGGATTTAAGATGGCTTTTGGATACAGAGATTATATAATGGATTTATTTGAATTAATTACTGGTGGAAGAGTTTATCCTGCAGGTTATATCTGTCCTGGTGGTGTAAGAAGAGATTTTCCAAAAGATGCAGAGGCAAAAATATTGAAAGTATTGGATAAACTGAAAGATTTGATTAAGCTTGAAGAATTAGAAAATCCTGCAATGAATGCTAGGGCAAAAGGAGTTGGAGTTTTAAAATTAAAGGATGCAATAAGATTAGGTGCAACAGGTCCTGTAATTAGAGGATCAGGAAAGAAAACTGATGTTAGAAAAGATGAGCCATATGAAATATACGACAGATTGGATTTTGAGGTCCCGGTAAGAAAAGAGGGGGACGCATATGCAAGATATTGGATTGGAATAGACGAGATTAAACAATCAATAAAAATAGTTAAACAAGCATTAAAGGAACTTCCCGATGGCGAAGTGATAGAGTCCTCTTTGAAAAAACCTAAACTCAAAGCTAAAATACCAGAGGGTGAAGTATACGTTCGTAATGAGATTTCAAGAGGCGAAGCCGGAATTTATATGGTCAGTAATGGAGATGTTTCGCCATATAGAACAAAGGTGAGAGGTCCTGATTTTTTACATATGATTCCTGTTCTTGAATATTTATTAAAGGGGGTACAGATTGCCGATGTCCCTGCTGTTTATTGGAGTTTAAATATTTGTCCTGCTGATATGGATAGGTGAAAAAATGAAATTAGGAATATTTCCCAAACTGTTAAAAAATATGTTTTCAAAACCAATGACCGTAAGATTTCCGCATGAATCAATTCCCATACCTGATAAATATCGAGGAGAACATAAATACGATATAGATAAATGCATTAGTTGCGGACTTTGTGCAAAGATTTGTCCTAACAGAGCAATAGAAATGGTAGAACTATCAAAAAAACATAGGAGTAAATATCAAAAAACATATCCAAAGATAGACCTAGGAAAATGTTGCTTTTGCGGGCTTTGTGAGGATATTTGTCCAAATGATTCTATTACTCTTACAAAAAATGTTTTTCTTTCAACCTTTGATGCATCTAATGTAATTAAAAATCCTATGCCAACAGATGGAAAGCAATAGAAAATATCATAAGTTTACTTAGAATACTTAAGCTTAGATGCAAATGGGTAATAAAAAAATGAAAGATTCCTCTAGAGAAACATTTTATAATAACTTTAAAAAGACATTGAAAAGTTTCGTGGTAATGTTACCAGTTTTATTAGGAGTAATTTTACTAATAGGTTTATTTAAAACATATATAACGCCAGATTTAATTTCTTCAATTTTTAAAGGTGAATTGTTACAAGATACCTTTATTGGTTCATTAATCGGTAGTATATCAGCGGGAAACCCTATTTCTAGCTTTATTATAGGTGGGGAGCTATTGAAGGAGGGTGTAAGTCTTTTTGCTGTGACAGCATTTATTGTTGCATGGGTAACTGTTGGTATAATTCAACTTCCTGCTGAGGCATCTATTCTTGGAAAAAGATTTGCTCTAACAAGAAATTTTATTAGTTTTGTTTTTGCAATTATTGTTGCAATAGCTACAGTTTTAACATTGAGGATTTTTACATGAAACAAAATAAAAATGATAGAAACAGACAGAGTAATAAGAGTCTTTCATATGGTCTTTCTTTTCTAGCATTTGTTATTGTTCTTTATATTGTTATATTCTTTTTTAATTCAGATAATTTTTTTACTTCTCTTAAATCAAGTAAGGATATAATTATTCAAATCCTGCCAATTTTGGTTTTTGTTATAGTTATGATGATATTTGTTAATCTTTTATTAAAACCAAAAAATGTGTCAAAATTACTTGGAGGTGAATCTGGTATTAGAGGATGGCTCTTAGCTATTTTTATGGGTCTTCTTAGCCATGGACCTATATATGTTTGGTATCCTCTTTTGAAAAACCTACAGGATAGTGGGATGAGATCAGGTTTGATTGCTGTTTTTTTATATAACAGAGCAGTAAAGATTCCATTATTGCCGGTTATGATTTTTTATTTCGGCATCGGTTTTGCAGTTATACTAACCTTTTACATGATAATTGCTTCTGTTTTAGAAGGAAAAATTATTGAAATTGCTGAAAAAAGTTTTAATGGAAAAAAGAAAATAGATATTTGATATTAATTACTCAATCAAATGTTATAACATTGTATTTTGTATCCAAAATCCTACTCTTATAAAATGTATAATAAATGTAAATATTATTGCAGATGATATTGTTCTAATAAAAATCGATTTTTGAAATTTTTTTTCATTTATGACATATGATTTTTTATACCATAATTTGAAGCATCCAAATGTAGCAAATGCAGCTATAAATATTTCAAGAAAAAGCAGCATCCAATGGGCAGGTTGATTTGTTTTCGCAATCCATCCTCCACCTGTTAATATTAGATGAATGCCACGTAGAAAGAAAAATAATGGTACACAACCTAATAAAAACCATCTTAGATGTTTCCATTGAATATTTTTTATTCGATTCATTTTTAATCTCCTTTTTAGAAATCTCTCTTTTTTAACAAATTTTTTTCTTGTATCTAACAGTAATAATTAGAAAAAATAAGAATCCTATCATTGTTCCCAAACCTACCCCTATTGGAATACTATTTATCGGTACACCAATACCTGAACCTAAGGCCATCCAAATAGGTATCCATAGAAGAGGTTTTTCTTTAAATCTTTTTTTCATAATTATCTATGGTCCTTAGATTTATTTCTAAATAATTTCCATAAAATAAAAAACTTGTTTTTAATTTTTTTGAACTTTAATTAAATATTTAACGTTAGTATTGGTAGTTGGTACAATAAAATCCTATAAACATTATTATATTCATATTATATAGTCTATTATTGGATGAAAAAGATTAAAAAAATTATCATTGGAAGCTTATTTATAATATTTCTAATGCTTATGTTGCCATCTGCAAGTTCAATTCAATCTGACCAATTAAATTTAACAAGAAAATCATACCGATTTAAAAATCTCTATATTCCACCTTATATATGGTTTGCAATTTTCATATTGATTTTAGCTATGGCTAATCGGATTAATAATATGGAATTATGAAGATTTGTTTAATAGTAACTTATAATTAATATCTAATAAACATGAATCTAATTTTTAAAAGAAATTTCTTCCACCCATATAAATAAACTTGGTCGGGGATTCCATATTATATTATCAAAAGTACCGAAAAATGCTTTATTTGAAAAAAGTGGGATCCATGCAACATCTGATGCTGCTATTGAGAAAATTTCTTGGATATATTCTTTTCTTTTTTCTGTTATAATTGTATATGAGAGTATTTCACAAAGTCGATCTATTTCTAAATTTGAATAGTTTCCATAATTCCATATTCCAATGCTTTTGTTTAAATCAGGTGTTTGAAGTAATAATTTGATTGTTGACTCTGCATCAAGAGGATTCCAACCTGTTATGTAAAGGGAAGTGTTTCTATAATATAGCTTTGAATAATATTCGGATAAAGGGTTAGGATTGGGTATTATACTAATATTGATTTCTAAAAGCTGGCTTTTTATTTCATTTGCAATTTCTAACCATTTAGTAGAATCAGGAACGTCTAGTTCTATTTCAAATCCATCTTCGTAACCCGCTTCTTCCATTAATTGATTTGCGTTCTCAACATCATATATAAGTCTAGTTATATTTGGATTATATCCGAAGGTGTGGGATGTAATAAATTGAGATATTGGAATTGCAGAACCATTCAAATGTTTTTCAATAATAGTATCAATGTCAATAGCATGATACATTGCTTTTCTTACTTTTATATCTGATACTGGATTTTTTGATCCTTTAAAACCAAAACTATCATTAGCTCTAAAATCAAAGCTCAAATATATCACGGATGGTGTTTGTATTGATTTTACGTCTAATCCTTTGGTATTTTCTATTTCATCAACATAATCAATTGAAAGGGGAACAATATCAATATCCTTTCTGATAAGTGCATTTTTTAATTCTAATGTATCATTTATTTTTACAAATGTTACTTTTTCAACCTCAGGTTTTCCTTTCCAATAATTTTCAAATCTTTCAAAAGTGATATACTCTCCAGGATTGTATTCTGTTAGTTTGTATGCACCAGTCCCAATAGGCCATGTTTCGTTTGTATTGTCAATTTCATTCATATAGTTCTTTGAGATGATAAAAAGAGTACCTAATTTATACAATAATGTTGGGCATGGTTTATCAGTTTTGATATCAATTGTATAATTATCTAAAAGTATAATTTCTGATAATGGTTCAAGTTCTTCCATATAATAAGAATAATTTTTCATATATTCAATCGTAAATTTTACATCTTTTGCAGTGAAATTGTAACCATTATGAAATTTTACTCCTTGTCTTAAAAAAAATCTCCATGTTACATTGTCTGGATTATTCCAACTTTCTGCAAGAGCTGGAACAAATTTAAATGTTTTAGGATCCATTTCTGCTAAATAGTTAAAGAGATTGATATTTACTGAAAGCGTTGTAGTGTCTCTTGAATACATCCAAGGATAAAATCCAGATATATTTTCTGTTATTCCTATGAATATTTCGTTATAATTTCTATTTTTTTTATTACTAAAATCTTCTATACATCCTGGAATTTGAAAAATGCTTAATGTTAAAATAAAAAACATTAAAAAGGCAATCATTTTATTAATTTCTCTTTTTTCAAACATTATTCCATTAACCTGTTTTTTTATCAGTTTATTAATGGAGGTAGTATTTAAGTTTTATTTTAAATTGTATTTTACAGTATTTTGCTTACAACTTGAATAAATCGCTGCTTAAACTAATTTAAAAATTTGATTTATAGGATAAAAAATTAAGATTAATATTGAGAATAAAAAAATAAAAAATAAGAAAAAATTCTTAATCCTCTGTGTATACTATTATTCTTTTAGCATTTCCTTGTAAGTTTACTACGAGTTGATCATCAGTAGAACCATCATTTGTATAGATTCCAAAGTACCAAAATAGTCTAATTCCCCAGACGCCAGTAAGGCCAGTATCCTCCCATAGAACATCTCCATTTTCTTCTGTATATATTGTTACAGTCACGTCAGGTTCTAAGAATTCTATTAGCCATAGTAGAACAAAAGCACGCTCATCTCGATATGGGCGAATATAAAAGTGTTTGAACATCACGTATTGTATAAAATCCCCGCATGGTTCAACAGTTCCAGATGCTTCTATATAACAATCTTTGAAAACCTCTTTTTTGTTTCCAAAGGTAGGTGTTGCTGATATAGTTGGGATTATTTGAGTCATCAATATTAAAAAAAATATTATTCCTATGATTTTTTTTCTCATTCTTTTCACCTCTTACATACTATTAAAAGAAGTAATAAAATACTTTTTAATCATTTTTTGATAAAAAAGAAAATAAATAGCTTAAAAATTTTGATTTGTTCATAAAATGATTTTGAGTTTTATGTATTTTTTATATTATTTCTTTTACAAAATTAATAAATATGGTATTAGTTTTAACGTAACTTTCAGCCATCAAGGTGAAAAAAATTGCAATGTATATTTGTATCTGATCTTCATGGAAATAACAAGCGTTACAGTAAATTATTTAAAATAATTGAAAAAGAAAAACCAGCTGGTATATTTTTTGGAGGAGATATTCTCCCAAATGGATTTGGAATTGATGTAAAAGTAGATAATTTCATACAAGATGTTTTTTTTAAAAATATATCAAGATTGAAAAGGAAAGGAATTGAATCTAGATTTTTTACTATTTTTGGAAATGACGATCCACGTATTTATGAGAAAATATTAATTGATGCAGAAAAGGATGATTTAATTGAATATGTCCATAATCGTTCTGTATCATTTGATGGCCTTTTTGTAACCGGTTATTCTTATGTTCCTCCAACTCCTTTTAAGCTTAAAGATTGGGAGAGATATGATATTTCACAATTTGTTGATGTAGGGGCAATTTCTCCTGAAGAAGGAATTAGAACAGTTAAAGTTCCTAAGGATAAAATTAGGTATTCGACAATCAAGGAAGATTTAGATACAATTTCAAATAAAGTACCAGTTGAAAAAACAATTTTTCTTTTTCATTCCCCTCCTTATAAATCGTATCTGGATAGAGCAGAACTTGATGGAATAATGGTTGAATACGCTCCAGTTGATGTCAATGTTGGTAGTATTGCTATTAAAAATTTTATAGAAAAAAAACAGCCCTTTCTTACTCTTCATGGGCATGTTCATGAATCTGCAAGATTAACAGGATATTGGAAAGAAAAATTTGGTAAAACATATTCATTCAGTGCGGCTCATGATGGCCCAGAACTTTCATTAATAAGATTTTGTACAAATAATTTGAAAAATGCAAGAAGAGATCTAATATAAATATTATTGATTTTTTCTTTTTAAAGGAATTCTTTTAACGCTCATATAAGGAGACGTTATATGTGTTGCCCATGAGTCTTTCTTTTTGATATCTTCATCTGTTATTATATGGATATCTAAAAGATTACTTGTTTTAATACCTGTTCTTTCTTGGTTTTCTTGGTCTAATTTTTTACCATAATTTTCAAACCATGCCAATAGTTTTTCTTTTTGCTCCTCTGTTCCTTTGAAATGAACTATAATATCTATGTCACTTGCTGGTCCTGCTGTTCCTTCTTTCGTACTGCCGATTAAATACAGTGATTCAATACCATAAACATCTGAATCAATTTTTTCAGCGATTTCTTCTACTTTTTGCATACGCCAACTCCAGTGATCAGGTGGTTTTAGGTAGGCTAAGGCTTCACCTGCTTCGCCATCCATTATAATAGAAAGTGTATCTCCTTGATAGATATTTTTTGTTTTTATTACACGGACAACATTTTCATATTCAAGATGATTCTCTAAAATATTAGGTAAATGATTTTCTTGATGAAGAATTAAGTCTTCATTGAATATATTTTCAGATTGATCCGGATATAGAGGTAGATATTTTATTTCTGCTTCTACTAGGTCTTGGAAGAAATGTGTTCCAAAAGAAAGTTCAGGGGTATATTCTCCTTTTTCTTTTGCAATTTCTACTAGAAGTGAGGTATTATTTATATCTCCATATTTGACAGGTACTCCTAGTTTTATATCTCCTCGACTACCCCATCTACCAGGACCCATCAATATGAACTTTCTTTTTGGTAATGTATTATTTAACTCATTTATTATTGTAGCAATTTTTTGCATGTCTTCTCTTTTTGAAAGGTTTTCATATTCCTCTGGAACAACATAAACAATATATTCAATATTTTCTACTTGGCCTGTAGTAACATATTTGTTTGTAAAGAACAATTTTTTATCTGCTGAAATATTTTTAGGAATTGGAATTCTTTCTATTCCTCTTGCTTGGCTTTGAGGTCTGCATTGAAGCATATATAATTTTTCTCCATTTGATGCAAACTCTACATCAACTGGGGTTCCAATTACCTCTTCAAGTATCTGCAAGATTATTTTCATTTTTTCTAAAAAATTACTTTTTTCAAATAGATTTGAAAATGTAATTACCATGTCTGATTCTTTAGGGTTTAATAAAATACTAGGCGGATTATCAAGTCTTCCCTCTTTGTAAATTGATATAATATGATTTAGATTTGGAAAATCCTCTCCATGTTCTTTTAGTAATTCTATAGCGTCGACTGTTTCAATGGCTCCGGATTTTAAATTTATAACATCCATAAATTTTGGAGAGTATTGAATCCTCTCACTTATAAGAGTATTAACTTGAAGTTTAGGTTTTCTCGGTGAAACAAGGATTGGATAATCATTTCCTACTCTATCTACTGCTCTTGTTCCTAGGCCTGGTACTAACCTTATCATACCATCCTTTCTCTGTATACGGGGAGACCATTGGAATTCGTTTCTACTAAAAGCTACTCCTCCAAAAATAGGAAAGTAGTAATGTCCTATTTCAATTCCAACAACTTCTTGGATGAGTATGCCCATTTCTTCGCTAAAATCAAGAAGCCCACGCTCACGTCTATATTCAATAGGGTCAGGACTAAATGTTGATGCATAAACTTCAGCTATTGCATCCATCAAGGAATAAAGTCTTTCCTCTTCACTTCCAATATTTGCAATAAAAAGACTTTTATATTTACCTGAAAAAGCAGCACCATAACTATCTTCAAGTAGGCTTGATGATCTAACAATTATCGGTTTTCCTTCTAAATCTCGAATTATTTTTCTAAATCCTTCGATCATCTCATATGGAAATATTGCATTTTTAAAAACTTGTTCTAGAAATGGTTGTTCTTGACGGATTTGATCTGGATGTAGATATTTTGTTTGAAAGGTTTCATCTAAATCATTATAATGAATAAAATTGAAAATCGTATCTGAAGTTATATACCAACTTCTTGGAAACGATACGTCTTTTAGTATTTCATTTTTCTTCATTGCTTCTTTAAGGATTTTTTCCGCTAAAAAAATACCTGATGTTTTTCCTCCAAATTTCCCTGATCCATGAGTTGGTCCAACAGTACAGTTTAATAATGTGAGAAAGTCTTTTGGTTCAATGAATGATTTTGCAACATTCACATAATCAGGTCTATTTGTAAAAAAACGTCTTATTAAAGCTGTTTTAATACTAATCTTATCTTCTGGTGCTAAGATTGTATCCTGAAAATCCTGGTTATAAAATCTATTTAATTCATCAGTAATTTCTAATAAAGAAATTCCTTCTTTTTGAGATGCTAATAGCAAAGGGCGAGCTTTATCTTGTTTCATCCAATTTTGAAACAGATTTGATATTTCTTCAGAGGGTATTGTTTCTTTTGCAATTTCAAAAACTTGTTTTTGAATATTTTTTAATGAATCAAGGTCCTGTCTTGGATTAGGCATGTTTATTCCACACCATTGACTTGATGTAGAGCCTTTATCAACAGGACAAATTTTACCTAGTAATGAAGTAATTTTTTCGTTTTCATACCTATAGAGATAATAAGTCATTTTTCTTGTAAGTCTAAGAAGGGTTCTTGGATCTGTTTTTATAAGTAAATCTATTATGACCTCCCAATCATATTTTTTTTCAGCGTCTTTTGTCTTTGTTATTGCCTCTTTGTTTTTCTTTTCACTAATATATTGACCTAAAAGATCTGAAATTGCATCTATCAATCTTCTTTCTTCGATTAGAAATGGTCCTTCATCCAGTTGAGGTTTTTTTTCTAAGTAATAAACCTCTAGGACTCCTATTTTTTTATCATCTGATATAATATTACTGATTTGACTCCATCTTGTCTCTTTAAAATTTTCAGTTTTATATTCTTTGTTTTTTGTAATGATTTTTGCGCATGTAATTTCAGGATACTGCCATGCTGGTGGAATCAACTTTACAACTTTTTGCAAAGCAGCGTCTAATGAAAGATTTTTATTTTTTACAATATTAGTTAAGCTATAAAGACAATCTAATTCTTTTATTCTTTCTTTCAGCTTATTTGTTTGAATATGAGATGGCGCTTTGTGTTTTTTTTCTTTAGATATATTCATTTTTCATCTTCCCTTACATGTTTTTAACTTTTATTTGGCTTTTTTTTCAATAATTATTGCTTTGCCATGTTTACCATCAATTTTTACTTTTAGCATTGAGGTTGTTTCTATATGCTTTAAATCCTCTTTTTCTTCGATTAATTTTTGAGCATCAAGCCAATTCCAATTAATATTTCCCTTATCTCTTTTTGTAGTTATATATCCTACTTGTGAAGAGATCATATCATGGAAGAAATGAGAGCCTTGAGATGGATCTATTGGTCTTTCTCCATATGGAGTTTCTACTATTACCTTTACTCCTGCAATATCGCTCCAAATAATGGGTATCCCCAACCATGGGTCAGCTGAACCCCATCGTCCGGGTCCAATTAATATATAAGGTTTACCTGAATCCATCAACTTACTATTTATTTCTCTTATTTGACTAACCACTCTATTTGAGTTTGACATATGAAAAGATTCATCTTTTATATAGATTATATCCTTAATACCACTATATATTCCATTTCCTAAAGCATTTTCACTGTAGCATATTGATTTATCAATATCAATTTTTTTAATATTAACATCATAGTATTTATCAGGTGGAATCATACTTCGTATTTGTAATATTGTTAACTCTGTAGGCTCTTTTTCATCTTTACTAAAGTTAATAGCAAATTCTATTTCAACAGGATATCCAAGAGCGAGCTCTCCTACTTTTAAAAGTAATTTTAATGCTTTTGCTAATGGAATTGATTCATATTGAATAATTGGGCCGAAATCTATTACAATAGCGCCCTCGTCATATAAACCTGGGTAAATACTGTCATCTCTAGGAAGATACGTGGATGCAACTTTATCTAAAATGCCATGTTTTTTTGCAATATCTATTTCAAGTTTTTCTAATGTGGTTTCCTCATCTCTGGATAAAATTTTATAGACAGATTTTAGTTTCAAGGCATAGAAACTTTTTTGTGAATATTTTATGAAATCCTTTGGAGTTCCAAACAAGGGAGCTTTAGGTTTTTCTGGACAAAAACAATAACTACTACCACCATCAACTATTGATTTACCCAATCCAAGAGCAAGATATACTATTCCATCTTTAGGTTTACAAGGACCAGAAGGATAATAATTATAAGATTTTGCTACCCCTGATATATTTGGATAAAATAGATTGTCATAATTGTTACCTACAACCTCCTGAATTAAAACAGCCATTTTTTCATCTGTAAAATTCTTTGTTGTAGATTTTATATAAGACCTTGCCTTCTCAAAATAAGTTGATGCATAGATATATTTTATCGCATTACAGACCTCTTGGAATCTTTGGTCTGTTCCCCAAGATTCGTTAGGTAATAGTATTGAAGCATAAATACCTGCAAAGGGTTGCAAAAGAGAGTCTTCAAGGAGACTTGAAGATCTTAAAATAATTGGGCTTTTTGTATTTCTAATAAATGAACGGAGATCACCGATTATTGTTGCAGGCAAATTTGCAGCTATAAAATTTGAAGCAATTCTTTCATCTGTCATATGTGAAATATCTAATTTTAAAAGATCATTATGTTCGATAAAAGCATCGAAAACATCGGTTGATAAAACAATACTCCTTGGGATAGTTATTTTCAGATTATCAAACATATTGTCAGTAATATATTTAGATGCAATTTTAGCCAAAAATGCTATTCCTCTTGCCTTTCCGCCATATGAACCAGTACCTATATGGGTTAATTTAATGTGGTCCTTACTATCAGTTCTTTGGAAACTAGTAACAAAACTTTGATTTATTGAATATCTATATTCTTCTAAAATATCAATCATTTTTTTCCTTAGTTTTTCAACCTCGCTAGTTTCGTTTTCAAATGTTTGACATTTTTTTGAAAGCCCATTTTCTCCAAAAGCTTTTAACCATTTGGAAAATAAATTACTTTTAGCATATTTTAAAAGGGTATTTTTATCAATAGAAAGTATTATGTTTTCAAAATCTTCCAAATTTTTAATCTTAGAAAATTCCTTAATTTTTATATCTTTTATTTTTAAATCTGATTTTCTCTGTTTTTTATCTTCAAAATGAGAGTCTTCATAACTTAATTTAATGCCAGTGATTTCTTCTATTGTTGATATTATTTTTTTTTCTCTTTCAATTAGATTCATAATATTATTTTGTTTTAAATCCAACCTCTCAATTTACATGCTTCAACAACTCTTGAAATTGCAATCATATAAGCTGCATCTCTTAATCGCAATTTTTTTCTTTTTGCAAATTCCCATACTTTATAGAAAGCATTTGTCATTTTATCATCAAGTTTGCCCAGAACTTCTTCCTTTGTCCAGTAATAGTTCTGGTTATTTTGAACTTGTTCAAAGTAACTACAGACAACACCGCCAGCATTTGCTAAAAAATCAGGGATTACTATAATATTTCTCTTTTCGAGTGCATCATCTGCTTCAGGAGTGATTGGACCATTTGCACCACATATAATCAGTTTGACATTATCATTAATATCTTTTACATTATCTTTTGTAATAGAATTTTCTAAGGCATTAGGCATTAGTATATCGACTTTATGTTTAAGCCATTCTTTGCCGGGTAAACATTCATAGCCAAGATCTTCTGCCTTTTTCTTATCTATTGTTCCAAAACGATCGGTGATTTTGATAAGTTCTTCATAATCAATTCCTTTTTCTTTATAGTAATTATATGCGCAGCTATCTTTTTGATCCCAGCATGAAACAGAAACAATTTTCCCTCCGTATTGAAGGAATAATTCTACAGCATAACGGGAAACATTTCCAAATCCTTCAACAGATGCAGTTGATTTGATTATATCTATGTTCATTTCTTTTAGTGCTTCTCTTAGCACATATACTAACCCATATCCAGTTGCCTCTGGGCGACCCAGTGATCCACCAAGTGAGATTGGTTTACCTGTAATAACACCTGGGTATTGCCCTCCAAATATGGTTTGGTATTCATCCATCATCCAAAGCATATGTTGATTATTTGTCATTACATCAGGAGCAGGAACATCTCTTACTGGCCCAATATCCCTTGCGATTTGTCTAATCCAACCTCTGCATAGATTTTCCTGTTCTCTCTCTGAAAGGTCATGCGGATCACAAATAACTCCTCCTTTTCCCCCTCCTAAAGGAATGTCAGCTACTGCACACTTCCAAGTCATCCACATTGAAAGAGCACGGACTGTATCAGCTGTCTCCTGTGGGTGAAATCTAATCCCGCCTTTGCATGGCCCTCTTGCATCATTGTGTTGGATTCTAAAACCTTTGAATATCTTAATATTTCCATCATCCATTTTAACTGGTATTAGGAAATGATATTCTCTCATCGGAACTCTTAATAAATCCCGCGTCGGTGTATCTAGTTGCAGTTGTTCTGCAACCTTTTCGAATTGTTCCTGAGCCATCTTATATGCATTAAAACCTTTTTGAGCCATAATCTAAAACCAATGCAGGTGATTGATATTTTGTATAAAAATATATTGGTTAAAAATAATTACATGACAAATATAATAATAGATTAGATTTGATTTTTTTATTTAAAATCATCTTCATGAACTTGTTTTAATCTATTTTTTATTATTGACATAGAAACATATTCTGGAGCAATAGAAAAAGTCATTTCTGGTGAAAGATATGTATTTTTTATTGCACCAATTGAAGATGGAAATTCTTGATCTAATTTTTCTTGCCATTTTAAATGATCTTCTATTTTGTAAAACGTACTAAATACAACTAAGTTGTATCCTCCTCTTCCGGTAACTGCTTTAATAATCCAGGTAACATGTGAATCTGATTTTAATGACCTTAATATTTTTTCAGATTGTTTTTTTATTTGAAACAATGATTTAACTAAGATGTACTCAGGCGGAACAATCAGTCTAGGGAATCGACAGACAGCTTTGCTTATTATTTGTTGTTTAAGCATAGTGTTTATTCTTCGTTCAATTGTTTTTCTGTGAACATTTAGTTCTTTTGCTAAATAATTATGATTTGTTCTTATACCTTCTCCATATAGAACCTTATTTAAGATTTCTAAAGATAGATTATCTAATTCAAAACCAGCTATTGATTTTTGACGTCCTTCTTTAAAAATTTTTTCAATGATCCTGATTGATATCGAGGGATTATATTTTTCAAAGCATCCTGTTCCAAGATGTAGAACCTGTGAGGAATATCCCTCCTCTTTATGGGTAATGATTTCTTCTTTGATTATTCTTTCATACCATTGCTGATGGGTACATACATTTTTATGAAATGAAATTGTTAGAGTGTTATATTCTTCTTCCTTGAAAAAAAATGCTGCAAATATTGGGCCACTATATTCAATAAAATGTTTTGTTTTTTCGTCTCTTAGAAAATTGTCTCTAGATATTACCATCAGAGGTAATTCTTTAAATAGCCATGGGAAGGGGTATTGCGGTTTGTTTATTATTTTATGTTTAATTAGTTGATTTATCCTGTCTTTTATCGTATTTCGATGTTTATTTAGTTCTTTAGATAGCTTACTAATATTGATTTCTACTCCTTTACCTGAGACAATATTTTTCAGTATTTTTAGGTTTAATTCATTATTTAGCAAATCGTCCATAAAAAATTGCATTAAATGTTAACTTTTATACTTTTTTACTATTATCAGTATCATTTTTAGCATTATATAAAAATATATTGTTGTCAATTATAATAAATATTAATAACAAAAAACCAATTTATGTACAAATTATTTGATAATATTTAGCATTATTATCATATTTGTTATTAATCTTTGTACATACATTATATAAACAACTATAAAACATATATAATACCAAGAATGACATAAATTATGAAAAAAAATCATAATTTAGATTTGAAAATAATATTGAGGTTTAGAAATGAAATCTGATTGGTCTGATGAAAAGGAAAAAATTGAGCTAGAAAAAAGACAAAGAGAAAGAGAAAAAAGATTTTTAAATTATTTACAAAGGAGACATAAAAGTGAAGGAAGATAAAAATGAAATCTTAGATAAGATTTGTATTGCCTTAAATGCAAATAACATTGATGTAATATCTAACCTTGTTGAGTCTGCTCTTGATTATGGATATTCGATAGAGGAAATAAAAGACAGAGCTAGGTTCTGTTTAGCAAGACCAAATTTTGATGTAATTTGTGAGTTTTGTAGAGCGATGAGTTTTGAGGAGAATAGGAGAAGTGCTAAATGAAAAAAAGTAAGAAAATTCTATCTGGAAAAAGTAAAGATTTAGATCAGATTGTTAAAACTAATGCTAAAAAACCGATGTTAGTAGTAGGTTTTTCAAATAACAATGGAGGTAAATTGTTAAGATGAGATTATTTTTTTCAGGAGATATTTAATATGAGAGAAAGTCCGAGAGAAATATTGAAAAAAAGTGAAATTAAAAATAAACTAAAAGAATGTTTTAAAAAATGTGCTGTTGGTAGACAAGATCTAAGGATTTGTGTTACTAGTTCTATGGATTCTGGTTTAACTAAAGAGGAGATTTTAAGCATTATTAAAAATATGGGTAGTGGTGGAATCCAAGATGAAGCATCTTTATGTTCGATTGTAGCTATAGGTCAAGCAATGAGATATGAAGAAAAAAATGGAAATTTTACAAATATTGTGCCAGCAAATAATGGAAAAAAATCTGCAGTATTAAAGCTCCAAAAGTGTCTTAGAAAGTGTAGTTCAGCTAGAAAGAGATTAAGGAAATGTGTGGCAAATGCTTTGGATGCAGGATTATCAAAAGAAGAGATTTTAGCTTTTACAGATGAATTAGTTGGTGGTGTAGGAAGAGATGATGTATCCTTATGTGGTATTATTGCTACAGATCAAGTTTTGAGGTATGAAGAAAGTGTTAGAGCAAAGCCACTGGATATTGTAAATGAAAGAGAAATAGAAAGAGATTAGATTTTTGAAATCTTTTATTAAAAAATGGAGATTTAATATGGATCAACTTAGAGATATTTCAAAAAAAGAAAAAGAACTCAATCTCATTTTATTATCAAAAATAATGGATAGATGTTATTTAGATAAATTAACAGGGAGATTCTATTGTAAGAAATGCAAGTGTGTTATAAGTATTGACTGGAATAATCATTTAGCATATTGCGTGGCTGCTGGTGAGCTTTGTGTATGTGTTGATGAAAAAGACCTAAAGTAGATTGTAATTTTAATTATTCACATTTAATTAAAAAAATCTAAATATCCTGGTAAAAAGTTGTATCTTTAACTAATTATTAGTTTTGAGAAGGTGTGATATTTGACTCCTTTTTGTCCTGCTTGCGGAGCAAGAATGCGGAGATTGATAAATCCAATGGGATACTGGTGTCCTGTTTGTAACAAAATCATAAAAGACATTCAGTAGTTAATATTACTTGAATGTGTCTAAAATTAATATTTTTATGAACTTACAAAGTCATTTTAATATAATAATTCTTATAATTTTTATCATCATTTGTCAGAATTTTTTATATTTTTATCATATATGCTAATATTTTTTTAATTTTTATCAATTTTTGGTAATTTATTATTGGTAATAATCCCAAATATGCCAATTTTATACCAATTAATATATGAATAAATTGGTTTATATCCATTTTATAATGGTAATATACCAATAATTTTAAATATGCGTAATTACATATAATATTATTATAAAATGGGGTTTAATATGGAAAATGACGAAATAAAAAACGAGAAAATAATGAATGAAATAGGTTATTTAGCATATATGATGGATACAGAGATGACAATGTTTGAAAGAATGAAACTTAAAAAATCAAGTTTTTATAGAATACTAGGAGCAATGACTATCTATTTACTAGTTATGATCTTATTTGCATTATTTCTCTAAGATTATATGTTTGAAATAATTCCATTAGTAATTGTACTTTCGTTTCTGTTTGAAACAATGGATTCATGTGCAGGTATGGGTTTTGGAACAGGTTTAACGCCCCTGTTATTTGTTTTAGGATATGAACCACTACAAGTAGTTCCGATTCTTCTAATTTCTGAAGCTATAACTGGATTTACGTCAGGTTTTTTCCATCAGGAATTTGGAAATGTGCATTTTAAATTAAAAAGACCTACTACTAGAGAAACAAAAGTAATGCTTAACATAGCAATAATTGGTTGTTTCTCAATTATATTATCAGTTTTTCTAACTTATTATTCAATAAAATTAGATAAATCAATTATAAAGACATATGTAGCAATCCTAGTTATAATAATGGGTATTATTGCAATGATAAAAATCAGATATAGTTCTAGTAATTATAAACCGAAATTACTAACATTTTTTTCTGCTCTAGCGGGATTTAATAAAGGAGTAGGTGCAGGAGGTTACGGGCCTGTTGTCATGTTAGGTCAAATATTTTCTGGTATTTATGAAAAAACTGCAACAGCTATTGTTTCAGTTTCAGAAGGATTTGTTTCAATTGCAGGTGTGCTTGCTTTTTTATTTATTCCGATTATTAGTAATTTACCGATAGAAATTGACTTTTTATTATTGCCATCCATATTTACTGGAGGTTTTATAGCTGCTTTACTTTCGCCTTATATTGTACGTGTATTTCCTAATAAGATTTGGAAAATTGTGATTCCTGTATATGCTCTTGCTATTGGAATTTATGTTCTTGCACAGATGTTCATTTTATGAATAAATTATATTACTCATTATTTCATACTGCCCTCTTGAGGTTTGGAAATGAAGGTTGAACTTGATGATTTAAGATGTGTAACCGATACTTCAATAACTATTCGAGGTTCCAGAAGAAGAATCACTGTTCCATCTGAGGTTGTTGAGCTTTTAAATCTTAAAGATGGGGATAAACTTCGATGGACTGTTTTTAAAAATGGGAACGTCCAAATCTCAAAAGTAAAAAAATAATTCTCTTTTTAATTTATAAGTAATATCACAGCCTTCTATTATTTTTTCATGATTGTTTGGTGAAAATATAGGATTTTAGATAAATCTGAAATATCCTTCTATTTTTTTCCAAGCTATTGATAATTCTTCTTCTTTATAATCATCTATTACATTACTCATATATTTATATTTGTTAAATTAAATATATATAATTATCGAATATAATTACGTCTATTGTCGAATAAATGTGTTTTATAATAATAAAATTATTTCTTCATATTAGTTTAATATTCCTTTTATTATAAGTTTTTTTTTAATTTAATTTTGAATTTAATTGATTTAGTTATATGAATTTGTGATTTAATAACTTGATATAGGTTTTTTAATTTAATTTTGTTTTAACCAATTTTAATTTTATTTATAATTAAATTGTTAATTACATTTGAAAATTTATTAAAATACCAAAAGTATATATTTTGCTTTAAGTGATTGTTTATGAGAATTAAATTTGATGTTCAGGAAGATGAAAAACATAATATTCTTTTTCTTACAAATGCCGAGGGTAATGATATTATTAGAGCACCTCTTCTAAATAAGGGTACTGCATTTACTAAAGAGGAAAGAGAAGAATTTGGAATTGATGGGTTAATTCCACCTCGTGTTTTAACAATTGATCAACAAATTGAAATTGTCCATAGAAGATACCACAGACTTGGAACTACTCTAGATTTATGTAAAAATTGTGATAGGCTTGATAAAAAAACACTTTCTACTCTTAAAAAAGAAGTCGATATCGCTCGTTATAATTTTTTAAGAGATCTTCAAGATAGAAACGAGTTACTATTTTATGCATATTGCAATCGATATATGGAAGAAATCATTCCAATTATATATACCCCTACTGTTGGTGAAGCAGTTTTAAGATATTCTCGTGATTCTGCCAGATTTAGAGGTATTTTTTTATCACCATCATCGATAGATTATGCAGAAAAAATTTTTAATCAATTTAGATTTAATCGCCCAGCAATTGCAGTAGTTACAGATAATCAAGGAATTCTTGGATTGGGAGATCAAGGAATAGGTGGGATGAATATACCTATTGGAAAACTTGCTTTATATGTACTGGGAGCAGGAATTAGACCATGGGAAACAATTCCTATTTGTTTAGATGTAGGAACAAATAATATTGAAGATCTTGAGGACCCTTATTATTTTGGCTATAAAGCTGGGCGACTCCAAGGAGAAGAATATATTGATTTTATTGATAAATTTATAAACGCGCTTCAAAAAAAATTTCCAAAAATATTAATCCAATGGGAAGATTTCAGTCGACAAAATGCTTTTACTATTCTTGATAAATATCGCTATAAGGTCCCAAGTTTTAATGATGATATTCAAGGTACAGGTTCGGTTGCATTAGCAGGTTTATTAAATGCAATGCGGG
>Ga0272442_10003948_pt1 | contig 20500 bp, 21 predicted proteins | sample SSMForm2O_FD_200262 | JGI IMG/M metagenome (GOLD analysis project Ga0272442, IMG submission 200262) | Marine sediment archaeal communities from Little Sippewissett salt marsh, Falmouth, MA, United States - SSM-Form-2O | ecosystem: Environmental > Aquatic > Marine > Wetlands > Sediment ... | reverse complement strand
GAAGGAAACCTTAGAAAAGACCTTGAAGGAAAGAGATAATACCATCGCGGATCTTTCAGAAAATATAAAAGCCTACGATGTTCAAATCCAACAGATAATTGACAAAATGGTAAAAGAAGGAACCGAGAAAGATCAACAATATGCCAGAGAACTATCCTTGTTGACCGAAGAAAAAACAAGAATAGAAATTCAATTGCAAGAAGCCATAAAAAAGAGTATACCAAACTATTATGAAGTGAAAAGAGGAGATTCTCTTTGGAAGATTGCAGAGAAATTTTATGACAAAGGGGAGAAATGGAGAAGAATATTTGAAGCGAACAAAGAAATAATAAAAAATCCAAGTATTATTTATCCATATCAAAGATTTACAATTCCTAAGGAATAGGTATCGATTATCATAATGAGAATATGTATTGCGTAAGTTGAAAAAAAATATTAGAAATAATAAGGAGAAGCACTAATGCTTCTCCTTATTATTTCTAATATCTCAATGTTGCCCGACTGTACCCACTATAGACCACTAGACGTATGATACCCATCTTAAAGAATAGTGGAAATGCCTCATTTATGTTTTGGTGGATAGAGTAATGGCCAAAATTATTTTACTTTTACCATAATTATTTACGTTTTAATGAAAAAATGTATAGCATTACAATAAAAGTTATTTTGTATTATATATTTCAATTGACTAATCGGGTGAATCAGTCAGTTGTTTAATTTATCCACATATTTTATCAATTTCATTTTTATATTTTCTATGGATTTCAAAACGTTTCATCTTCAAGGTTTCGGTTAAATCCCCAGCTTCCACAGTAAATTCATCAAGAAGCAATCCGATTCCCATGACCGTTTCAAAAGATTGAAAACCATGTTTTTTAGAGATTAATCTTTTTTGTTCATTTTGATATAGAGCAATGATTTCGGGTTTTTGAATCAGGTCTTCATTGTCTTTGAAAGTAATTCCTTTTGCATGGGCAAAGTCTTTTAAATTATCAAAATCAGGAACAATTAATGCACCAAGGCGGGATTTATCTTGACCAACCATAATTACCATATTGACAAAGTCACTTTCTTTAAATCTATCTTCCAGAGGATGAGGCTCGATATTCTCTCCGCCTCTCAACACAATGGTATCTTTAATTCTTCCCATTAATTGGATATATTTTCCATCATAGGTTTTCTTTCCTAAATCACCGGTATTAAACCAGCCATCCTTCATCACTTCATCTGTTTTCTTTTTATTTTTATAATAGCCTTTCATGATCATAGGCCCTTTTACAAGTAAAATTCCCAAACGTCCATTAGGCATTTCTTTAGCATGATTATGTCTATCCACAATTTTTATTTCTACTTCCGGCAAGATTACACCAATTGTTGAAAGTGCCCAATTTTTAGGATTTCGTGCAGTGATACTTGGAGCAGTTTCGGTTAATCCATATCCTTCGCAAACTAGAATGCCCACTACATTAAAGAAAATATCAATATTTTCCTGGAGGGCACCTCCGCCACTAATCGCAAAACGTAATTTTCCTCCTGTAACTTCTCTAATTTTTTTAAATACCAATTTATCTGCAAGTTTATATTTCCATCCTAATCTTTTTGCAATATTTCTTGCTTTATTTTTTTCTTCCAGGGAATAATCATCACGATCAAAAAGCGGTATTTTCCCTTCTAGGATACTAATGGCTTCTTGATATTCCTTTCCCATTTTAATTGCCCAATTGAATAACTTTTTTTTAATATTGCTTCCCTTTTTTACCTGGTCCATAATTCCTTTGTAAACACTTTCCCATATTCGGGGTACACTGACCATAACTGTTGGTTTTATGGTAAGTAAGTCCGGCAGAAGAACTTGTTTGTAAGGTTTACTGTAAGCCATCATTGCACCAACTGACAGAAAAAGATATTCTGCAGTGCGTTCAAAAATATGCCAGGAAGGTAGGACTGATAACCATCTATCCTCTTTGTTTAATTCTTGTTGCTCCGGCAAGACCCTTAAATTATGTAAAAAGTTAGCATGAGTCAACATGACACCTTTTGGATTTGCGGTTGTTCCTGAGGTGTAAATAATGGTAACCAGTTCTTCGGAGAGAGCCTTTTGGGAGATTTCTGTGAATTCTGTGTTACCTTCTTGTAATAATTTTTTACCAAGACGGTTTATTTCCTCAAATGAATAAATAGCCGGAAAATTTTTATTCTGATCTTTTTCAATGACCAGCATTCTATTTAAAATACTTTCTTTTATTAAGCTTTCGTTTTTTTTGGATTTGGTAAATATTTTCAGTTCATGAATGTGATTTTCTAGATAGGTTTTCAGATAATCCTTTGCTTTTTCAGAGAGAAAAAAGATTTTGTGTTCGTTTTTAATCATGTAGTGAACGGCAGTAAGAAATTTTTTATTTATTTTATTCTCATTTTGAAAGGGAAGAGGAATGGTCCATTCGGGAGCATCTGCTTTGTCCGTAAACAGTTTTATTTTATCAATAACAATGACGTTTTTAATTTCAGGAAGTTTGTGAGCCATACTGTGAAATGCCGCAAATTGTTTTTCTCCTTCCAGAACAGTAGATGTCGAATCGGAATGTTCAAGCTTAAAGCGAATATCATGGGAAGAACTGGTACCACTGCAGGGGACATCTACAGCCCTCAATCCAATAATGGCTAAATCCGATATAATCCATTCAAAACGATTTTCACTGACTAACCCAACATGTTCGAATGGTTTAATTCCGATTTTTATTAAACCTGTGCCAAATATTTTTACTTTTTCATAGAATTCTTCGTAAGTAACCGATTCAAACTCTTTGTCTTTTTTTACCTTAAAGGCAGTTCTATTACCGTGTAGATCAACACTTTTTTTCAACATTTCATGTAATGTATTTATTTGCATAATAACACCTCCTGATTATGCTATCATATTTTTTTAGCTATTCATGGGAAATAAAGTCAATTCGAGGAATGATTGATTTTTAATCAAAATGACTGGCAAAACATCTATTCTAAACAACCTAATCAAAACGTATTTACAAATGACAGTTTTACTAACTACCTCGAAAAATCATTTATGAAGCATTTTGCAAGGATGTAGTTATGCAAAGAAGGAAATGCTTGTAGGCTTTGTCACCTTTCCATTTTTATGGTATAAATTTTCTGTTTAAAAAAGATTTGTTCTATCCGCAAATCTCATCTATTTCTCTTTTATATTTTTTATGCACTTCGAAGCGTTTGATCTTTAAAGTCTGGGTCATTTCTCCGGCTTCAACAGAAAAATCATGCAGAAGCAAACCGATACCCATGACCGTTTCATAGGGTTTAAAGCCATTTTCTTTTGAGATAAGCCTTTTTTGTTCTTTTTGGAATAATGAAATTATTTCAGGTTTTTTTATTAATTCCTGGTTATTTTTATATGAAATATTTTCATTTTTTGCATAAATTGCCAAGGCATCAAAATCAGGAACAATGAGGGCCCCCAGACGTGGTTTATCCTGACCAACAATGATGCTCATATTGATGTAGTTACTTTCTTTTAATTTATCTTCCAAAGGAAGAGGTTCAATGTTTTCTCCTCCTCTCAAAACAATGGTATTTTTTATCCTGCCTACAATTTTAAGGTATTTTCCGTTAAAAGTTTTTTTCCCAAGGTCACCGGTATTAAACCAATTATTTTTTATTATTTCTCTGGTCTTTTTTTGGTTTTTGTAATAACCCTTCATGACTAATGGCCCTTTAACAAAAATAACTCCGATTTGGCCATGGGGTAACTCTTCAGCATAATTATCTTTGTTAACCACTTTTATTTCCACTTCTGGTAAGGCAGGACCTACAGTAAATAAAATGTTATGTTCCTCTACTCTGCCTGAAATGATGGGTGAAGTTTCAGTTAAGCCATAACCCTCACAAACTTTTAGGCCAACAATATTAAAGAGGATATCTGTTACCTTGGTCAATGCCCCTCCTCCGCTAATTGCGAACCTTAATTCTCCGCCGGTTATTTCCCTGATTTTTTCAAAGACCAATTTATCAGCCAGATGGTATTTCCAACTTAATTTTTTGACTGTTTTTTTTGCTTGTGCCAATTCTTCCTTTGAGTATTCATTCCGGTCGAATAGGGGTAGTGAGTTATTCAAAATACCTTCAGCTTCCTTAAAGACTTTTCCTGTATTAATAGCCCAATGAAAAATTTTCTTCTTTAGCCCGCTTGCTTTTTTTGTTTTATCCATGATGCCCTTGTAAACACTCTCCCAAATACGGGGAACGCTACACATTACGGTTGGTTTTTCTCGTTTAAGATCTGGCAAAAGAATTTGCTTGTAGGGTTTACTGTAAGCCGTAGAAGCCCCAACACTCAAAGCACAATACTCTACAGTTCGTTCATAAATATGCCAGGATGGTAAAATGGATAAAAAACGGTCTTCTTTTTTAATTCCAACGAAGGGAGGTGCAGTTCTTATATTATGCATAAAATTTGAATTTAGAAGCATAACCCCTTTGGGATCGGCGGTCGTTCCGGAAGTGTAAATAATAGTAACCAGGTCTTCAGGTCGAGCTTTTTTGGATATTTCTGAAAAATGGGAATTCCCCTCGTTAAGTTGCTTTTCACCTATTCGAGTAATTTCATTAAAAGAATAAATTGATAAATCATTTTTTAGATTATGATCTTTTTCAATCACAACAGACCTTTTTAATATATCAATAGCAAGGGCATTAATAGTTTCTTTTAATTTGAATTTTTTAAATAATTTTTCGGAATGAGCATGAAGATATTTTTTTAAAAATAATTTGGCCCTTTTAGATAAAAAAATAGATTTAGCTGAATTCTTTATCATTGATTCTATTTCAGAGTGAAATAATTCACTCAATTCATTTTCATTTTGAAAAGGAGTCGGTAGGGTCCATTCGGGTGCATCTTCTTTATCGGAAAATAGTCTTACTTTATCAAGCAAAATGACACTTTTTATTTTGGAAAGATCATGAATCATGAAATAAAAATCTGACAATTGTTTCTCGCCTTCAAATATCGCTGAAATAGAATCTGAATGTTTTAATTTAAAGTGTATGTCATGGGATGAACTGGCACCACTACAGGGAACATCAACCGCTCTTAAACCGATGATTGCCATATCAGAAATAATCCATTCAAATCGATTTTCACTGACTAGGCCAACATGGTCAAAAGGTTTGATTCCGATACTGTGCAGGCCAGTTCCAAATCTTTCTACCTTATTGTAGAAATCTTTGTAAGTTACCGGCACAAATTCTCTACCTTTTTTTACTTTAAAAGCGATTCTATCAGAATATAAATTAACGCTATTTTTTAACATCTCGGGTATGGTTTGCGCGCTCATTACTGTTCTCCTTCCATATTAATTCATAAAAATATTACTTGCTATTAGTATTTACTATTAATACCAAGTATATGCATATCACAAAAAAAAGTCAAATTAAATTACCTACGGAAAAAATGCAGAGAAACAAACAAGTCTATATTATTTGTATTAAAGATTAAGTTAAAAAAAACTGTTTCAGCGTAAAATAAAAAAGATATTACATATTTTATCAATCAACTTTCATAATTAATAATTTTAAAAAAAAATTAGGAATGGTTAAAAAAAGGAAGGATTCTCTACGGAAAAATAGAAATAAAAGATGAGACATTATACGTGATTTTTTAATTCATTTTAAGCGTAATTTTTTTTTCACTATTTAATAAATTGTGATATAATCACATCAGAATAATACGCAAATATTATTTCTATTATATTGGAGGGATAGGTGTGAGGATAATTTCTATTGCCAATCAAAAAGGCGGAGTAGCAAAGACTACTACTACTATAAATTTGGGTGCAAGTTTAGCTTCCATGGGAAAGAAGGTTTGTTTAATTGATTTGGACCCCCAAGCACATACCACCCTGGGTTTAAGCATAGAACCGGATACCTTGGAAAAAACCATGTTGAATGTCATGGAATCTCCCCGTTCAAAAGACAAGCTAAAATTGGAAGAAGTTCTAAGAAAAATAAATTATAACAATAATGATGATTATCTCTTTGTTGCTCCTACGAATATTGATTTTGCAGGTGCCGAATATAAACTTATTGATCAGATAGGGAGAGAAGATTTTTTAGCTGCCAGCATCAGGGAATGTGCAATCCCATTTGATTATGTATTAATAGATTGTCCACCTTCTTTAGGCATATTGACCGTGAATGCTTTGAAAGCCTGCAATGAAGTGATTATACCTATGCAGCCGCATTTTTTTGCTTTGAGAGGTATTGAAGAATTTATTGAAACAACAGAATTGGTTCGTAGAAATTTAAATCACCCTATTAAAATATCTATATTAATTACGATTGCTGATATGAGAAGTAATTTAGCTAAAGAAGTGATGGAAGAGATAAAACAGTATTTTAAAAAAAGTTTATTAAGGACCATTATAAGAAAAAATATTACTTTGGTAGAAGCAAGCAGCCAAGGCATACCAGCCTTGTACTACAGTCCCAGAAGTCATGGGGCGGTAGATTATTATAAACTTGGGCAAGAGGTGATGTCTTTTGAAAAAGAAAACATTAGGGCGAGGGTTTAGTAAAATTCTGGAATACAAGGAAGACCTGATAAGGGATACGTCTTCTGGAATTGATGAAAAAGTCGAGGTGAAGAACAATGGAAAAGAATTGTTGTCTGAGCCAACTGTTGCCTCCAGAAAAGCTTATGAAAAATTTATTGACATAAAAGTGGTTGGAGTAGGCGGTGGTGGTGATAATGCAATCCGTGAAATGTCTCGACAGGGGCTCGACAATCTCGATTTAATTGCCGTTAATACAGATTTGCAAACTTTAACACTTTCTCAGGCTCATACAAAAATTCAAATTGGTAAATCCCTAACCAGCGGTTTGGGCGCAGGCGGAAATCCTGAACTGGGCAAAAAAGCAGCAGAAGAAGACCGGGAAAAAATTGCCAAAGTTTTGGAAAAGGCAGATATTGTATTCATTACCTCCGGAATGGGAGGAGGTACTGGTAGCGGTGCATCAGCGGTTATTGCAAAAATTGCCAAGCAACAGGGAATCCTGACTATTGGCGTAGTGACCAAACCTTTTTCCTTTGAAGGGAAAAAAAGAAAATTACAAGCAGAAGCAGGCATTGAAGAATTAAAAAAAGAAGTCGATGCGTTAATTACTATTTCCAATGATCGCTTATTGAGAATTGTTTCCAAGGATACTTCCATGAGAGAGGCTTTTGAAATGACTGACAAAGTCTTGCGTCAGTCTGTTCAAGCCATTGCGGATCTAATAACTATTCCCGGTTTAATTAATTTAGACTTAGCAGATGTTAAGACAGTTGCAAAAGATGCCGGATTATCCCTGGTTGGCATCGGAACAGGAAAAGGGAAGAAAAAATCTTCTATTGCAGCGAAAATGGCCATATCCAGTCCTTTGCTGGAAGTCTCTATTCTGGGGGCAAAATCATTACTCATTAATGTGACTGGCGGTTTGGATATGAGTCTGTTCGAAGTCAATGAAATTGTTGAGATGATATCAAATGCAGTTGGCGATGAAACAAATATTGTTTTTGGCGCTATTATTGACGAAAAAATGAAAGATGAGATTAGAGTATCGGTTATCGCCACACAGTGTGAAAGAACAAAAGAAGATGAATTAGAAGGTAAGCCAACCCAAACTTCCAAGAAGACACAAGTCAAGAAAGAAGAAATCAAATCTTTTGAAAAAATATCCCCGGAAACAGAAGAGATTGACGATAAAGACCTTGAAATACCTGCTTTTTTAAGAAAGAAAAAGAAATTCGGCAGTATTAGTCATTTTTCAGATACGAAAAAAGATTTGTTTTGATCTTTATCATGAACACAAGAAGGTCATTTCTGTAAATTTTTCATAACAATATTTAAGTTAAGTGGGTGTTGACTACTTGATTTTAAGTGTTTCGCCTTCATGCATCTTATTTTCATAAAAGTTAATTCTATCTTTTTAGGAATTAGATTTATATGATTAAACAAAAGAAAAGGCAGCTCTCCTTTACGACTTATGAGGCATACAAAAAAATAAAAAAGGATGATACTATTAAAATCCTTTTTGAAGCCATTGATTGGTCATTTATTCCTTCTTTAATCAAAGATACTTATCCTACAGACAGAGAGTTGATTTATGATCCGATTGCCTTATTTAAATCCCAGATTCTAATCTGGCTTGGTGAAGCTGGGTCTAACCGAAAACTTGCGAATGCTCTGCGATTTAATTCCCGCTTATGTGTTCTATGTGGATTTGATAATTTTTTAAAAACACCTGCTCATTCCACCTTCTCTTATTTCAGAAAGCGAATTGGAAAAGATAACTACTATAAAATATTACAACACTTAATTTCCCAATTGATTATTGCTGCATTTAAACATGAAGTAAATATTAATAGTAAACGTTTGCATGTTGTCATGTATGACGCGGATGGTAACAAAAGCTGCAATTGTGGTGGAAACAGATGCAAGTTTAACCTTCAATATATTAATAAAAAAAATAATTTAAAAACGTGCATTAAAATTTTTATAGTAGACGGTTTTAAAATAAAAATGATAATAGACAAAGCTACCCGATTGCCGATAGAAGTTATATTAAAATCAAAAGAAGATTAATAGAATATGACTGTCAATTTTTCAAAACTAGTCATTTTAAAGCATTGATTGACTTGAACTAAAAAATATATGAATTCAGAGCATGCTTTTCACTGACCGACAGTAAATAGCATTGTTTATATTTATTGATTTACTAAGGTGTTCTTTCAGGAAAGATTGGTTGTAGTTTTTATGTTTAACTTTCAACTTTAATTGCCCGGAAGGTTTTGCCTTGATAAATTAATTTTAGCTGACTCAAATAATACGCTAAAAATATCAAACTTTTCTCTCAGGATTTCCTTCCAGGATACCAGACTGTATCATTTACATCTAAATTTTTAAAGTGATAATCATCATCAATCATTTGTTTTCTCAGAGCTGATTGGGGTCACTTTGTACAATAGGGAGAATTGTCGGCACTTTCCTTAATCGCCATTATTCCCGTAGTCATTTTAGTTATATTTTTCCAGAAATATCTAATAAAGGACTTGACTTTTGGAGCAATCAAAAGTTGATTTGAGGTAATTTTTATTAAGAAAAGCAAAGTAGTAATTGTAGGAAGTTACAATACTGATTTTATGTCAATAACTCCCTGGCTTCCCAGCCAAGGGGAAACAGTATTAGAGGGCCATTTAAGCTATGACCGGGAGGGAAAGGATCAAATCAGGCAGTTGCAGCAGCAAGGTTAGGGGTTGAAGTCTGTTTTATTGGTTGCACCGGCAAAGATTATTTTGACCAAGTGACCAGAGACAATTTTGTGAAAGAAAAAATCAACATTGAATATCTTAAAGTAAGGAAAACAAAACACACAGGAATGGCTTTTACTCTTGTGAATGATAAAACGGCTGAAAATATGATTGTGGTTGCCCCCGGTTCAAATATGGAATCCAACATGTTTCTGGCAAAAAAAAACAAAAAAAATCATTGTTAATGCAAATGCCGTGCTAATGCAATTGGAAATCCCGTTGGAAACTGTGAAATATGTCATTGATTTAGCTTATCAATTCAAGCATGTAGTTTCAATATTAAAATCCTGCACCGGCGGGTCAAAATTAGGAAAAGATGTTTTGGAAAAAGTAACTTTACCATACCCAATCGTAGCGAAATGGAATTGATCACTCATAGAAAAGTCAAAACCTTAAAAGATGCTGAAAATAGCTGCTAAAGAAATGATATCTTCCGGTGTAAAAAATGTAGTTATTGCTTTGGGCAAAGAAGGTGCATTGGTAGTGAATCATAAGCAATTGTCGCATGCACCTTCTTCTAAAGGAATAAAGATTATTGATACTACAGGAGCAGGAGATGCTTTTAACGGGGGTTTAGCTATTGCACTTTCCGAAGGAAAGAATTTAGTGGAGGCGACTTATTTTGCCAATGCCGTAGCCAGTCTCAATATAACCAGAATTGGAACCGCTCCCGCAATGCCTTATCGTAACGATGTGGAAAATTTTATCAAAAGCCATTCGCAATAAAAAAGAATAGTGGAATATTTTATAGAGAAGAATAAATTAAAGTCCTGCCAGTCAGTATAAAAGCTGATAAAAATTCCAGGGGAGTTAACTTATCTCTGAAGGGAGGAGAAAGAATACGAATGTCGGTGAAACAGAAATAAGATTTTCGTAAAATGTAACAATTTATTTTAGAAAATATTTCAGAGATAGGAAAACTCAATTATCTCTTTTTTTACGTAATAGAAAGCAAGGGGACTAAAATGTGCAGAAGATTTGATTTAAGAATTTATAATCGTAAAGCCATCTTGAGAGTAATAATCCTAATAAGGGAAAAGATAACTTAATTTTTCCTGTTAAATAATCCCATAATCCCTCGGAATCTCAATGAGGGAATACTAAAATAGCTTAATAGCCAATTCACGAATAAATCCTTGACATATGCAATGTATATGTTAGAATGTTAATAAAATAACATAAATAGTTATAAAAATAACAATAAGGAGGGAAAAATGGAAATTTATACAGATGCTTTGGGAATGATTGAAACAAGAGGCTTTGCTGCTTTAGTGGAAGCCTCAGATGCCATGGTTAAGGCAGCAAGAGTGGAACTGGTTGGTTACGAGAAAATTGGAGGGGGCTATAACACTGCTATTGTGCGAGGTGATGTTGCGGCAGTCAGAGCTGCTCTGGACGCAGGAAATTCAGCAGCACAGAAAGTCGGGGAAGTCATCTCTGTTCATATCATCCCCCGTCCTCACAGCAATGTTGATTCGGTGCTTCCACTGGGAAGAGGTTCCGCTAGGAATAAAAAGAATAAAATGGAAAATGATTGATAAAGAACCGGTTTAGGAGGATGCAATATGATATTGGCAAAAGTAATAGGCACGGTTGTATCTACCAGGAAAGAACCTAAAATTGAAGGCATAAAATTTCTACTTCTGGAAAAAATTGATCCTTCGAACATGCAGGGCAAAAAAGATTATGTGGTTGCAATGGATAGTGTCGGAGCGGGACCCGGCGAAATTGTTTTTTATGTTGCCGGAAGCAGCTCCAGATTAACAGAGATAACGGAAGGAAAACCGAGCGATGCAACCATCATTTCTATTATTGATTCCATAGACATTGCCGGAGAATATGTCTATAAAAAGTAAAAATAACCTTTGGTCTTTCTATCAACGAAGACAAAAAGAGGATAAAATGATATTGGGCAAAATTATTGGAACAGTAGTAAGCACACAAATGGATAAAGGGATTAGAGGCAAAAAATGCCTTTTGGTTCGAAATTGTGATGAGTTGGCAGAAGAAAAAAATCATTACCTGGTTGCCTTGGATTTGGTTGGTGCAGGTATCGGAGAATTAGTTATCATTTCTCAAGGAAGTTCTGCCAGGCAGACAGAAATGACTTTTAAAAAACCGGTAGATGCTGTTATCGTAGGCATTGTGGATATGGTGGAAAAGGAAGGAAAGATAACCTTTAAAAAGTAAGACTTTCACCAAAAGAGAGGAATGTTAAATGAATCTTGAAAGTGTGTTGAGGGAAATGGGAGTAGTCGGTGCCGGCGGTGCAGGTTTTCCTACTTCTGTCAAAGTGAGCAACAAGTGTGATACTGTCATTGCCAATGGATTGGAATGCGAACCGCTTCTTTATAACGATAAATATTTGCTCGAAGAGGAAGGTGAAAAAATTGCAGCCGGCTTAAAAATAGTCATGAAAGCAGTCGGTGCAAAAAAAGGCATCATTGCTTTAAAGAAAAAATATCATTCCATTACCGGAAAACTAACACAAGCTATATCTGCAAATAAAAATATTTCTATACGCTATTTAGAAGATTATTATCCTGCCGGTGATGAATTTATTCTTACTGAAGAGATGACTCATAAAATTATTCCGGAGGGAGGAATTCCCCTGGATGTGGGTGTTTTGATTAACAATGTTGAAACATTGAGAAATGTTTTTTATGCTACAGTGAACCAACCTGTTACCAGAAGGTTTTTGACCTGTGTAGGTGAAGTAAAAAGACCGGCAATTGTCAAGGCGCATATTGGTACTGCTTTTCGTGAAATTATCAATCTGTGTCAACCAACTGCCGAAGATTTCGTGGTCATTGCTGGAGGCCCTATGACAGGCAAGGTAGTTATCGACCTTGATACTCCGGTTACTAAATTGGTGGGAGGAATCATTGTTTTATCTAAAAATCATCCTTTGGTTTCAAAAAAAACTTTAAGCATTGAATATATCATTAAACAGAGCAAGGCTGCTTGCTGTCAATGCAGGTATTGTACCGACTTGTGTCCAAGATACTTACTAGGTCATGAATTGTATCCTCACAAAATCATGAGACAAATCAATATGGGAATTTCTGTTCCTGTTGAAATTATTCAGAATGCTTTTTTGTGTAGCGAGTGTGGTCTTTGTGAGGTATTCGCTTGTCCCATGGAATTATCACCAAGGATTATTAACCAAAAAATAAAGGAAAACCTTTTATCTTCTGGATATGAACCGGAATTTCCCAAAAGGGAAATTAATCAACGGGAAATAATGGCATTTCGTAAAATTCCCAGCTCGAGGATTAAAAATCACTTGAGATTAAATAAATATGATAAAGATGAGACAGGTATAAAGCGAATAATTGAGACAAAACCCGAAAGAGTAGAAATCCTATTGCACCAGCATATAGGTGAATCTTCAATACCGGTTGTCCAGGTTGGAGATATGGTAAATGAAGGCGCTCTGATTGCCGATATTCCAAAAGAACAATTGGGGGCAACAATTCATGCAAGCATTGAAGGCAAAATAACCTATATTGATACAGAGAAAATAATAATTGTAAAACAATGATGAAAGTCAGGTAGAAAAAAAGTATGAAAATAAACGTGCTTGGCGTACTGGAATTTAATAGTGTTGCTGTTGGGATAAAAGCCCTGGATGAAATGGTGAAGGCAGCACCAGTGAAAATTGTTGATGCTAAAACAATATGTCCGGGGAAATTTATCATTATATTTAGCGGTGATGTCGCCTCAGTCGATGCATCACTGACTGCAGGTAAGGAATCCGGCGAAGGGTACATTGTTGATGAATTATTTATTCCTCAACTTCATCCTCAAATTATTCCCGCTATCGTAGGAGCAGTGGACTGTCAAGTATGGGGAGCTATTGCAATTATCGAATCCTTTTCGGCAGTAGCCAGCATTGAGGCAGCAGATATTGCGGCTAAAAAAGCAGATATTTTAATCAATGAAATCAGATTAGCAGCCGGAATGGGCGGAAAGTCCTACATCAAATTGATAGGTGATATTCACCAGGTTGAAGTTGCAGTAGAAGCCGCTGTAAAATTTATCGGTAGCAAAGGTTTGTTGTGTAAAGAGGTTATTATTCCTAATCCAAATTCTGCGATTAAACCTTTTTTTATTTATTAGTATTTTTAATAATTGGTGAAGTAAAGACTGATTAATATTTAGGTGGTTGGTCATGAAAATAAATGAAGATGATTTAAAGTTAATCATTGAAAATGTGCTTGATAAAATCGACAGAAATGAAGCTGACCTAAAGAAACCGGATAATTTATCCACTCAAGAATCCAAACGGGATGGCATTTTTAGTGATATGAATCAGGCCATAAGCGCAGCCGAAATAGCCCAGATTGAATGGATTAAATTGAGACTGGAGAAGCGTAAAGAAATTATTCGATGTATACGGCAGGCTATACTGGATAACCTTAAAAAGATTTCCGTTTTTGCGAAGGAAGAAACAGGACTTGGAAGAATTAAAGATAAGGTTGAGAAAAATCGTTTAGCTGCTCTGAAAACACCAGGCGTGGAAGACCTGGCGCCTTCTGCTTATACAAATGAGTATGGCTTGACATTGATGGAAAGAGCCCCCTTTGGAGTTATTGGTTCAATCATCCCTTCGACTAATCCTACTTCTTCGGTCATTAACAACGGTATCAGTATGATAGCCGGAGGTAATACAGTTGTTTTCAATCCTCATCCTGCGGCAAAAAGAAGTTCGAATTTTACCATTTCCCTGATTAATCAAACCATAGTCAAATCCGGGGGGCCAAAAAACGTACTTTGTTCCATTAAGGAACCAACTATTGATTCTGCCGGAATCCTGATGAAGCATCCTAAAATTAGATTGCTGGTTGTGACAGGAGGACCGGCAGTGGTCAAAGCCGCTATGGATTGTGGGAAAAAAGTCATTGCAGCTGGTCCGGGAAATCCTCCCTGTGTGGTTGGACAAACTGCAGATTTAGAGAAAGCAGCTCGTGATATTGTTAACGGAGCAGGATTCGATAATAATATTGTATGTGTTTGCGAGAAAGAAATCTTAGTAGTGGCCCAAATTGCTGATAAGTTAAAAGAGGAAATGAAAAAAAACAATGCATATGAGTTAAGGGGAGAAGAAATTGAAAAAGTAACCAGATTAGTCATTGCCGATGCAGGTAGACCAGGCCATGAAGGTGCTCCAAATAAAAAATATGTAGGCAAAGATGCCTGCTTAATAGCCCGGGAGATTGCTTTAACTATTCCTGAAGAAACACGTATATTGTTTTGCGAGGTAAATAGAGAGCACCCTTTGGTTTGGACAGAACAATTATTACCGGTCATACCACTTGTTCGTTTTGATTGCATCGATGATGCCATGGATTTTGCGGTAAAGTGTGAACACGGCTTTAAACATACTGCTTCAATTCATTCCAGAAATATTGCCCATCTTTCCAAAATGGCAAATATGATGAATTGTTCTTTATTTATAAAAAATGGACCCAATTACAGTGGCTTGGGATTTGGAGGTGCGGGATATTCTTCCTTTACTATTGCAACACCTACGGGTGAGGGAGTAACACGGGCAAGAACCTTTACTCGTGAAAGAAGATGTGTTTTAGTCGGGTATTTTAGAATTGTGTAAAGTTGATTAATTTTTAGTGAATGGTGAATGGTTTCAAGTACAAAAAGGGGCTGCACGTCTTGCTTTAACAGGGAAGACTCTAATAAAAGGGAGCATGAAAAAAAGAAATTATTGCTTACCGGATGTTCGGAGGGAATATGAAATTAGGGAAAGTAATCGGCAATGTTGTTTGTACGCAAAAAATTGATTCTTTTAAAGGACTGAAGTTATTGTTAATTCAACCTTTGGATGAAAAATTACAGGAAATGGGTGAATCAGCAGTGGCTTGCGATACAGTCCAGGCAGGCATAGGTGACATCATATTTTACGAGAGCGGTAGAGAGGCCGCTCTTGGACTCAAGAATTGGTTTAATCCTTCCGATATGACCATTATGGGCATTGTAGACCAGTTAAATATTGGAGAGTCATTATGATTTTAGGGAAAGTAATCGGCAATGTTGTTTCAACGATAAAATTACCGGTATATCAGGGGTACAAGATATTGGTAGTTCAACCGATAAATCCCAATGAAGAAAAACGGGGAAAATCTTTCCTGGCATTGGATACGGTTCAGGCAGGAACGGGAGATAGGGTTCTGGTGGTCGATGAGGGAAATTCGTCCCGCTTGATCATGAATCACTCAACTGCACCGGTTCGAACCATGATTGTTGGAATCGTTGATGATATTCAGAAATATGAAGAAAAGGAATAAAGTTGAAAATGACCAATCAATCTAATTACAAAATAATAGAAAACGTTGTAAGCGGTTTGCATTCTGAAACCATAACTCAAAAAAAATCAACTGAATCAAATAATGTTTTGCTAAGAGTCAATGGGGTCGTAATTGGGGCAGATCATGGGGGATTCGAAGCAAAAGAAATCATTAAGAATTATTTAAGAACGATTGGATATCGGGTGACAGATGTTGGCACTTTCAATCAGGAGAGTGTAGATTACCCCGATTATGCTCTTAAAGTAGCCAAAAAGGTAGCTTGCGGGGAATGTGAACGAGGTATAATGATAGATGGAGCGGGAATAGGTTCTTCTATGGCTTGCAATAAACTGAAAGGAATTAGAGCCGCTCTTTGCTATGACTTAAAAACGATTAATAATAGCCGAGAACATAATAATGCCAATGTATTAACTTTAGGCGGGCCATTGCATACATCTGATGAATTGTGTAAAATGGTTAAATTATGGCTGGAAACTAAATTTTCCGGTGGAAGACATTGGAAAAGGGTGAACAAAATCATGGCCATAGAAAGAGGTCAATAACGTAGTTTCGATTCATTGAGATTGAGGAAAAATTAAAATTAGAGGTTTGAAATATGGATGAAATGGATAAAAAGGAATTGATTAATAAAATAAGCGAAGAGGTTATTAGCAGATTAGAGAAAATAGATATAGGGGACTCCATTTCTTTTAGTAAGGTGGAAAATCAAAAATCTGACATTGTTGCACCAACAGATGTGGCCCGATATATTGACCATACACTATTAAAACCGGAAGCGACAGAAGATCAGATTGAGGAATTATGCGAAGAAGCAGTTAAATATGGTTTTTTTTCCGTATGCGTTAATTCGAGTTGGGTGGCATTATGCGCAAAGAAACTAAGAGGAACCGGAGTCAAGGTTTGTGCGGTAGTTGGTTTTCCCCTGGGGGCAATGGATAGTCGCACCAAAGCATATGAAACCCGCAATGCCATTGAAAATGGTGCGGATGAAATTGATATGGTAATCAATGTAGGTGCGTTAAAAAACGGTGATTTAAAATTAGTGGAAGAAGATTTGCGTTCAGTTATTAGGGCATGCAGAAGTACAACCACTACCAAGGCCATTATTGAAACTTGCCTGCTAACCGATGAGGAAAAGGTCATTGCCAGCCAATTAGTGAAGAAAACAGGATATGATTTTGTCAAAACCTCTACCGGTTTTTCCAAAGCAGGTGCAACTGCCCATGATGTTGTTTTAATGCGTAAAACGGTAGGCCCGAAAATGGGAATAAAAGCAGCAGGCGGAATACATAATTATGAAGAAGCTTTATTGATGATTCGGTCAGGTGCTACCCGATTGGGAGCCAGTGCAGGGATTAAAATTATAAGTGGCTGAAAAAGATGAAGGAAAAATTTTATACAAGGTGGTAGGTTATGGAAGACTCCAATCTTTCTAAGTACAAAGACATGATTGAAGCTATTTCGAAAACAGTTTATAAAGAAGTGAAATCTCGGAAGATGGTATTGAATCATTTTCCGATTTTGGTGGAAATATCCAATCGGCACATTCATCTCACAAGAGAGTCTTTGGATATTTTATTCGGAAAGGGATATGAATTGACTAAATTGCGAGGGCTGTCGCAACCGAATGAATTTGCTTGTAATGAGCAGCTCACTATTGCCGGTCCGAATATGAGAGTCATTGAAAGAGTAAGGATTATCGGTCCTGTTCGTGGATATACCCAAGCAGAACTATCTATTACTGATGGTTATTTTTTAGGACTGGACCTCCCTACACGGATTTCTGGAAATCTAAAAGATGCGTCCCCGATTACTTTTATCGGCCCCAAAGGCACATTACATCTCAAAAAAGGAGCAATTCGTGCTGCAAGACATATCCATATGCCACAGAAAGATGCTGACCATTACGGTGTAAAGGATATGGACCGGGTCAAGGTAGAGATAGCTGGTGACCATGGAATCATCTTTAAAGATGTAGTCATTAGAATTTGTACCGATTGTAATTTATCCCTCCATCTGGATACGGATGAAGCCAATGCAGGAAATGTGAAAAAAACCGGATTTGCAAGAATCTTATTAAATGAATGACAAAATGGGAATTTGCAATTTTTAGTTTAATGGAACAAAAAATTGAGAAAAAGAAATACTTATCTCTATTTTTTTTATACCCTTTTTAAATTTTTATATAATGTAATTGTTTTATGCAAAAATACCATTTGATCATTGGGGGGTGGGTGAATTATGCCGGATAAAAATTATCGTTCCCGATATATTATTAATAAGCTATCCGGTGACGGTTTTGTCAATATTAAAGATTTGGCAAAAAGACTTGAAGTCACTGAAATGACTATTAGAAGAGATCTTAAAAAATTATCACATCAGAATATTATCAGTATCATTCCCGGTGGTGCAATTTTAAAGAAAAATTCAGTTTCAGGGAAAGAGGAAGAAAATTATTTGATAAAAACAGCTGAATCTTTAAGGCTGGAAGAAAAAATAAAAATTTGCCGTAAAGCGGCTTCCATGATAGAGCCTAATGATGCTATTATTATTGATACTGGTTCCACTACCGAAAATCTACCTAAATTTATTCCTGTGAATATGCCCGTTAATATTATCTGTTATACCTTAAATGTTTTATTTAAAATATATGAAAGCAAACATTGGAAATTAATATTTCCCGGGGGCTATTTTCATGGGAATACCATGATGTTCGAGAGTCCGGAAAGTATTGATATGATTAGAAAGGTAAGGGCAAACATTGCCTTCATTTCGGCAGCAGGTGTTTCAGATAAACTTGGACTTACTTGCGCTACTACTTATGAAAAGAATACAAAGAGAGCAGTAATCGAATCTTCCGATAAAAAGATATTGTTAGTTGATTCAAGTAAATTTGGCAAGATAAAAGTATCTCATTTTGCAGAATTATCCGATTTTGATGCTGTTATTACCGATTCCGGCATTTCAAAAGAATTCATTAATGTTATTAAAGGATGTGGTGTCTCTCTTTATATAGTTTAGAAAATTTGCTTTCTACCCATCAAAGGGTTCATTTAAATCTTTTTACAATTATATATTATAAGTGTCGTAATTATTCATATTCAAAAAGAATATTTTACTTCAATCTATAATTTAAATATCCGCTTAAAATAATAAATCCTGCTCCATAAACACTGAGCAAGTCCGGAATTTCTTTAAAAAATAAAAAACCAAAAACAATTGCAAAAACGATCTGAGAATAAGTATACAAAGATATCAAGTTTGCCGGTGCCAGTTGATACGCTTTGGTAAGCGAAAATTGAGTACCGAGCATAACAAGGCCTATTAAGATCAAAGGAAAAAGATCGCTTAATCCAGGAACGATAAAACTTTTTTGAAATAATAAAACGCATAGGCTGAAAATACCGCTAACATAAGCAAAATAATTCATGATGACTAAATGATGATCAGTTAATCTTAAATAACGTAAAGTAATATAGGCAAGGGCTGCTGTAATTGTTCCAAATAGGGCGATGATGGCAGGAAGTATATCTATCCGCAAACCAGGCTTGATTACCAGTAAACCTCCCAGGAAAGCAAATATGAAAAGTGGTACTTGCCGAAAACTTAATTTTTCTTTTAGTAGTAATCCTGAAAAGAGAAATATGAAAAAGGGGTTTAAAGATTTTATGGCCATTGCATCAGTTAAAGGCATTGTTGTAAAGGAATAGAATGCCATTAGCATTCCCAATAAACCCAGAATGCCGCGAAGCCATAAAAAAGATTTATTGCTTCCAAAAAGAGAAATATTTATTTTTTTTAATATGATAGGAACTATCACCATAGTTGGAATATTTTGAAAGAAAATAATTTCCATCAGAGGAAGATGTTTTAATTGTTTTACTAATACTGCTATCAATGCACCGCTGAGTGAAAACATAATGATAAAAAAAATCCCTGCAATATCATTATCTTGATTTTTTTTGTTGGACAGGATTGTTTGGTTTTCATTAAGAATGATGAACGCATCTCCTTCAAAGGTCAGTGATATAAAAATATTTTACATGAAAAGAATCAATCGTAAAACAAGGCAATGCTTTTTATTATATTACCCATTATACTATAAGCCTGAACAATTATCTTTACATCCACAATAAAATTTAGTTTAAAATTGTAAATGCTTGAAATTAGCCAACTTTTTCAATTTCAATTTGCGAGAGGTAACTGCCTTACGAAAAAGCCATATTTTTATTTTAAAAGATAATGCCACTGAGTAAATAGTTTGGTATGTTGCGAGTTAAAATCAAATATCTTTAAGATAAATCTGTATGCATTAAAAAATAAATTGAGTAAATCAATCTAATAATAGTCTTCACAGAATGATTATTACTCTTTATAATATAAATATAAAGATTAAAGAGTGTGTTACTTTAAAATTATTTATCTTTGATTTGGATGTTCGTTAACAAGATAACCATAAAAAAAAATCAATAGATTATATAAAAGCAGAAATGTGATTTTGCCATGGTAAGCTATATGAATTATATGAAGGGATAATAAGTCAATACTAAAATTAGAGGAGGGAGTAATGAAATTTTGTTGGGTAACCATACATGTAAGAGAGATGGAAAAATCTCTTCAATTTTATGAAGAGGTTATTAATCTTAAAGTTAATCGGAGAATGAAGCCAAATACTGATATGGAAATTGTGTTTCTGGGAATTGGCGAAACACAAGTAGAATTAATATATAATGCAAAAGCCAGAATTACCGGTATAGGAGAGGATATTTCTTTGGGGTTTGTTGTTGATTCAATTGAAAAGATGCATGAACTATTG
>Ga0272442_10003947_pt1 | contig 20505 bp, 19 predicted proteins | sample SSMForm2O_FD_200262 | JGI IMG/M metagenome (GOLD analysis project Ga0272442, IMG submission 200262) | Marine sediment archaeal communities from Little Sippewissett salt marsh, Falmouth, MA, United States - SSM-Form-2O | ecosystem: Environmental > Aquatic > Marine > Wetlands > Sediment ... | reverse complement strand
TATATCGGCAGGAAGAAGGTACCGTGGATGTGCATGGAAAGATACTCTCTCTTATAAGCCTAAGTGCCGGCTTAAGGGAGAAGATGACTATGCAGGATAATGTCTGGCTTTGCTGCAGTCTCTTCGGTCTCTCCTCCTCCGATATGCGCAAGCGGTTTGACTCTATAATAGAATTCGCCGAATTAGAGGATTTTCTGAATACCAAGATATACCAGTTTTCCGAGGGGATGAAGCAGAGACTGGTTTTCTCCATAGCGGTTCATTGCGATTCCGATATCCTTTTGCTGGATGAAATCTTCGGCGTGGGGGACATCGGCTTCAGGCAGAAGAGCGTCGAAAAAATCCAGGAGCTTGTAGGACAGGGCAAATCCGTCCTTATAGCCAGCCATGACATGAATATGGTAGAGACATATTGTCATAATGCGGTCTGGCTGGAGAAAGGCAGGGTCAGACTTGAGGGCGGAGCCAAGGAGGTAGTCAGGGCTTACAGAGGTCATTGATATTTCCGCCGGCTCATCGCTCGGTAAATTATTCCCATCCTCCAGGCGGCTTCCCGAAGCAGCGTGAAGATACCCCTTGAGAAACCTACCCTAAAGAATTCCGACAGGATATTTCTCGGGAAAGATAGGAAGCTTCTGGCGGACATACTTTCCATCATTAGTTCGCCTTCCAGCTCTTTTCTTCCCTTATGTTTTTCGTATATACATCTTGTCCAAAAGCCCCGTTCGAAACTGTGCGCCCACAGAGAAAGCGGCGAAAAGGGGTGGTTGTGTTTTACCGCGACTTCGGGGGCAAATCTTATTTTAATCCTTCCTTTTAGTCTCAAAAAGAGCTCATAATCCTCAAGTGTTCCAAGGCCGGCATCGAAGGTTTCGGCTTTTATCAAATCCGAGTCTATAGCGCAGTTTTTTGTGTCAAGAATCAGGATATATTTACCCTTTATTAGGTATTTCCAAAAATTCGAGTTCGTCGTATCTTCATAAACCGACCAGGAGTTTCTTATAACCTCTTTTTGAGAGCCCATAACTACTGCTTCGTTTTCCTCGAGTATGGGTCTTGTTATTTTCATTAACCAGTTTCGGGGCACGATGCAATCCGAATCCGTCATAGCTATTACTGTTCCCCGCGCCGCGCGTATACCCGCATTTCTGGCGGCTCCCCGCGCCACCTTTTCTTCGCGTATGCATAGAAGTCTTTCGAAGCGCGTTTTATATCCGGCCACGATAGAAGCGGTAGCGTCGGTAGAGGCGTTATCCACCACAATAATCTCGTAAGGACTGTAGGTCTGGCGGGTTAGAGAGTCGAGACATGCACCTATTGTCTCTTCGCTGTTTCTGGCGCAGATTATGACAGATACAAGTCTACTTTTCATAAGGCCTTCTTTGCGTTTCCACCAAGGCGACCGGCTTGGTGCGCCTGCCGATAAAGAGACCCAAGCGCCAGGCGGTTCCGGTAACGAAATTATATTTAAAATCGGGGTGCGCGGTTAAAAGCTCTCTTGAGACCGAAAAGAGAAATGCGAGGTCGTCATATGAGCGGGATACGGAGAAGAGCCTCATTTCACGAAGGTAGGCTCTTCTGATTCTCCCGTTCCATAGCCCTCTGACGAGGGACCTTTTAAAGAAGTTAAAGGCTCCTTTCCCGTAGCGGTGGCCCACAGAGACCTCCGCGAGGCTTAAAGGCAGGTTTTCTAATTTGAGCCGCACGCCGAGCTCGGTATCGTTACCGCTTTTAATATAGGGATTGGTATACCCTACGGCCGCAAGCACCTTTCGTTTAATGGCGAAGTTCGCCGTATCGAGAAAATCGGCCTTTTTCTGTTTGAATTTCTCCGATATGTTTCTGTTTTCCTCCGAGCAGGCCTTCTTCGACCAGTAGTCGTTCTTAAGGGGATACTTTAGGCCCTGCGCCGCCACCACGCCTTTTTCGTTTATTTCCCGGCACATATCCCGTATCCAGTCGGGACCGGGAACGCAGTCCGCGTCTGTCATGAGTATTATCTCGCCCGATGAGGACAGCTCGCCCCTTCGCCTGGCGCTTCCGCGGCCCTGAGCGGGTTCAGTGAGTATCCTTATCCTGCGGTCCTTTCTTGCGAATTTTTCCATGATACCGCATGTCGAATCGGCCGACAAGTTATCAACCAAAATAAGTTCAAAGTTTGAATAGGACTGGCGCAGTATGGATTCTATGCACACTGCGATATCGCCTTCGGCGTTCTTCACGGGTATGACTATAGATACTTTTGCTTTACTCGCTTTATTCATTTTGACTTTCAGGATTCCTGATATAAAGAAGTGCGATTATATAAGAGATCTTGGAAACCAATTCGCAGACGGGCAAAAAAGGTTTGGATTCATTGTCTTTTCCAATAAAGGATACGAGAAGGGCCTTTGCCGGTTTCCTTAGCTCATACCAGAATTCGGCGGCCGCCATTCTTATTCTCTTATTTATGGATGAGCCGTTGAAGCTGACGGCTATGGCGGCGTTAGCAATTCCTTCGTACCACATCCTTCTTAAGAGCCAGGACCTTTTTAACCTATCGGCTGTTATGTGATGTTTCACGGTGATCTCGGGAACGTATATTATATTTAATCCCAGGCCTCTGATCTTCTCCTGCAGCAAGGCCTCTTCGCCTGTGGCAAGGCTCTTTCCTTTTCTTCCGAGAGATGTGCTGAAACCCCCTGTCTTTTCCAGAAGCCGTTTCGGAAAGACCATGTTTGCGCCGAAGAGATTCTCGCCCTTCTCCAGTAGTCTTTCGCGGCCCCCATAATCCAGCACGGTATAGAATTTTTCCATCTCCCTATAAAGCCAGGCAGGTCTTGGCTTTTCCCAGAGAGCCTTTATCCTTCCGCCCAGACATCCAAAAGAATCGCCGCGGCGCTCTATAGCCTTTTCTATACTGCATATCCAGCCGTAAGAGGCGATGGCGTCGTCGTCCATATAGGCTACATAGTCTCCCCGGGCCTCTTTGAATCCGGCGTTTCTGGCGCGGGAGAGACCGCAGCACGGCACAGAGAGATATCGTAGGTTATCACGTGGAAAGGTCTTCATTAAAACGCGTGCCCCGCCATCCTCCGAATTATCCACGACTATAACTTCATAAGTACACCCCTGGCCACTTTGCTCGAAAATACTGCGAAGGGCCCTTTCAAGATATTCGTTTCTTTTGTAAGTCGGTATTACGACACTCAGCATGTTATGATAACCTATCCGGCTATTTTCCGCCAGCAGACCAGCATTTTTTCGATTTGTTCCGATATGTCGAAATCGCGCCTCACTTTTTTCATCGCGTTTTCGACAAGGGTATCGCGCAATCCGATATCTCCGAGAAGGGTCCTGAAAGCTCCGGCCAGTTCCTCGATATTTCCCGAGGCGACGAGCAGGCCCTCACGCCCGCTTTCGATAAGCTCGGGTATCGCCGATAAACGCGTAGATATAACACAGGTTCCCAGGGCCATTGCTTCCATGAGGGCCACCGGTATTCCATCCATGTCGCCTGACTCCGTCCTGACGGAAGGCAGGCAAAAGATGTCGGCCCTTATTACTCTTTCGAGCACCTCGGAATTTTCGAGCCAAGGTATGAACTCTACCGCATCCTTCAAGCCCGACTCCACCGTTTTTCGTCTTAGTTCATGGCCGCAAGGCCCCTTGCCTATAATAGTATACCTTAATGCGGGATATTCGTTTTTGATCTTTGACAAAGCGGATAAGGCGTTGCGGATACCCTTCTTTTCGACAAGTCTGGCTACCGTTATTATATGGGGGCCGCTTTTCTCTTTCTCAAAGCCGCGCCTGGAGATGGTCTCGTCTATTCTTCGAAGGTCGGGGCAGGCGCGCACAAGCCTGATTTTCTCTTCGTAACCCGGCAGTAGGCTGTATATGTAATCCTTCATGAATTTCGAATGGGCGAAAATAAACGAAGATGCCTCGATCCTTTTTTCCAAGAGTTTTTTATCGAGGTCTTTGAATATGTCGAATGCGTGAGGCATAAAGGTGAAAGGGATCTCCGTTTTTTCTGAGATGAGCATGGCGAGCTGGGTCGGAAAGCCGTTGAAGTGCGCATGCAGTAGTTGTATGTTCTTCCGGCGTACAAGATTTGAAAAGTACCCGAGAGCAAACGGCAAAAGCGCGCTTTCAGCTTTATATTCGGTTCTGAAGAGGCCGCTTCTTGAGTAGGCCTTAAAGCCGGATACTGCCTTTTGCATAACCGAGAGAGGGGGAAGGTAGTGCACCTCTCTATAAGCGGTTCCTTTACCCGGTACGGAAGGTATCCTATCTTCCGGGGCAGGGGAGAGAGCGAATATGTAAAGATCGTGGCCGAGTCGTCCCAGTTCGTTTATTTCGTTCAGCACAAAGGATTCGGATATCTTTGGAAAGTATCTGAGGATATAGCCTATCTTCATATTTTGATCTCCGAAGATGGAGACGACTTATCAAATCGTTTTTGATATGGCTCTCTTTATCTTTTCCATAAAGACCTTGATGTCGAATACCGAGGCCTGTCGGATGGCCGCTTCCCGGTACTCCCCGGCCTTTCCGGATAGCTGGCGGACTGCCTCAGCCAATTTGCCCGCATCCATATCTTCTATAAGTTTTCCGGTTACCCCGTCGATTACGGATTCGGCGTATCCCCCCTCACGCGGGGCTATGACAGGTTTACCGGACGCCATGGCTTCTACGGCGGTCATGCCGAAGTCCTCATCGCGGGATGTTGTTAAAAAACCCTTGCAATCGGCGTATAGCTCTATCAGCCTATTCCTGTCCACCCAGTGTAATATCTCGACATTCGAAGGCTTTATTTGTCTTATATGTTTTACGTAGTCTGTAAAATGGCTGGACTTCTCATAACTGCCTACGATCACAAGCTTCTCTTCGGGCATCTGCCTGAAGGCATCAAGCTGGATCTCTATGCGTTTATGAGTTATTAATCTGTTGACGGCTAGCCAGTAATCTCCTGTTTGCCCGAAACGAAAATCCGCGGTCTCCACCGGAGGGTGGATGACCGAGGAATCCCTTCCCAGATATCTTCTGACGCGGCCTGCCGTATTTTCGGAATTACATACTATCGTATTTACGTGGCGTACGTAACTGAGATTGAGAGACCTGTTGCAGCTTACCCATGCGTCAAAGGCAAGACGGAAGGTCTTCTTGACGGTGTTTCTGCGCGTGTATTCGTAAAGATCCCATATTTCCCTGATGGGCGAATGGACGTACCAGATATTGGGTTTATTGTTTACAGCCCCCGACATCGCCCAGTCGCCGTCAATGATATAAAGGTCGTATTTTTTTCCGAGGCGCAGAAACCTGAAACGCATAAGGGCAGCCTGTTGCCTATAAGGGGCGTTGATGGGGATGCGGCCGATGGAAATGAGTCTGACGTCGGCGAACCCCATCTTTTTAATCTTATGCGGATCTATATTGGTGGTGTAGAAATCGGCATCCAGCTCCCTGGCAAGTGTCAATCCTACGATCTCGGCTCCCCCGATATTATCCATAAAGTTATGGAATATGGCTATCCTGGGTGTCATTTTTCTTTTATCCCCAATATGCTCAGCATAAATGAGGAGAAGATCGTCTGGATGCCTATGGCCGTAAGGGTGAGGGCCAGTATGGCATTTTTTATCTCATTCAGTTCTCCGAATCCTACCACTACCCAGCTGTAGAATATTTTCAGATAGATTACCACGCCTATGATGCCTATCAAGATGCCTGCTATGCTGGCCTTTTCTATCGTGATGTATTTATAAAGCGAGTTCAAAGTGGGCGTGTCGCGTAAATGGACGATAGAGTAGGTCTTGGCGAAGAGAGAGAAGATAATAAGCTGATATCCTATAATAACCAGAAGTGCCGATACGAACATGGGATGGTATTGCAGTTTGATGCCGTAGATCGTTATGAGATCGAAATAAAGCAGTATCATCGATAGGGCCCCAGCCGTAAGAAAGATGAGGCCCGGTATGAAGAAGAGAAATAGAGGGGAATATAGAAGCATGAATCTCAGGTGCCTCCATCCGTCGGAAACCGACTTGAGTTTCGATTTTCCGCGCCTTCTGTAATAATTAATTGGCAATTCCTCAATTTTCAGTCCGTTCTTAAGAGCCTTGACCACCATCTCGGAGGCGAACTCCATGCCCGTGGCCCTGAGATTTAGGGAGTCCAGGGCGTCCCGCTTTATGGCGCGCATACCGCATTGGCTGTCTCCTATGCGGGTATTGAAGAAGAGCCTTAGAATGCCGGAAAGTATAGGGTTGCCCAGATACCTGCGCATCCAATGCATGGCGCCTTTTTCTATATGGCCTCGGAATCTGTTGCCTATGACGAAATCGCTTCCCCCCCGGAGTCTTTTGATAAAGTTGGGTATCTCCTCGAAATCGTAACTTCCGTCAGGATCTGCCAGAAAGACGTATTTCCCCTTTGCCGACTCGAATCCTTTAAGATAGGCCGACCCGTAGCCGATCTCGGTCTCCAGGGCTACCTTAACGCCTTTTTCCTCGGCTATCCTCTGGCTCGAATCGGTGGATCCGTTATCCACTACTATTATCTCGGAATTTATTAGATGCGCTTCGGTTATATCTCTTATCCTGTCTATGGAAGGCCCAAGGGAGCTCTCTTCATTAAGACAGGGAAGTATTATACTGACGTCCGGATAATCTCTGGTCTTTTCGCACTTTTTCATTTACCGTCCCTTCCGATATCTATTCCGTAATCTCGTATATATAATTGCCCTGATCGTAGATAAGTTGCCACCCGCAATCTATCGGGTACTTTGAAAGGACATATCTTGCATTGTAGCGTTCGGCCAATGTTCTCTTGACGCTGCAATTACGGGACCTGAAGAAGAGTTCCGCGTCCTTTCTGTTGCCGTAAAAGAAGAAAGTAGCCACAGGCCTATGGCCGGAAATGGGATATATCGCGATGGATACCCCCGGCATCGCCATAACGGTTGTCTTTTCCGGCAGGGAAGCAAGAAAGAGCATAGCCTTGTAGTCGTTTTTATCGATACCCCTGTATAGGTCTATGTTTTTCGGTATGTACCAGTAGGATTTGAATGTGAAGAAAACTACCATGGAAAAGATCAACCCGTATATGCAATATTCCAGGCGTTTACCATATCTCGGGGCCGCATCTGCCAGGATTTTACCGTAGCCCTTAAGCTTCAGGAATACCCAGGTGAGACCGGCCGAGCTGAGATAGGGCATACATACGGCAAAGTAATACATGTTTCTCTGGTAGGGCGAAAGAAAGGACAAGCCGGATTTTCTGTAGTAAAATATCATGATCAGCAGCCAGGCGGGCCAGACAATAAAGACAGAATCCTTTTTAAGGCGTTCCCGATCCATTGCAATTGCCGCTATACCCAGCGCAGCCAGCGCATATCCCATAAAACTGTAGATCTCATAAAAGGAGTTTTTGAGCTCGAGGACGCCCCAGCCGAATTTGAATTTCAGCGAGTCGAAAAGCGTAGTAAAAAGGACCTCCCAACTCGCGCATGACATCATTTTGAAAAAGACCAGGCCTACCGCAGGCAACAGCAAAAAAGTTAAGAAGAGGCGCCATTCTTTTATAACAAATCTGTAATTTAGTATGCCGCACAGGATGAGAATCGGCAGCGCGAAGAGCACGGATATCGCGTGGACGAATATAAGCAATGTCATGATGAGGAGGCTGGCTATTATGAGACTTTTTCTTTTCCTGTATATACCCTCCGTGAACAGATGCATATAAAGAAAAATAAAAGGGATTGAGAAAGTGAGCGGCGTGAAGAACCAGAGGCCGGTAAGATTAACGTTGGATTTAATCGAGGCAAAGAAGAACATTGCAAAGAGGGCCGGCGCGAATGCATTACCTTGCCTTTTGTAAGTTATATAGAAAAGCGTAAGGCCCGAGACGATTGCCCAGATACCGGGCAGGAACTGATAGACAAGCACAACATTGGAGATCTTTGAGAGAGCATATATCAGCAACTGAAAACCTATCCGGTAGGCCGATACGCCGCGATGGAATTCGCCGGTCTCGAGTTTACCGGCTTCGGAAATATGGTGCCACTCGTCTATATGGCTGGGAAACGGGTAGTCGTAATGAGGCGAATAGACTACGAGAAATATCGCGATGGACAACGCGCCTATTGCAAGAATTTTAAACTTGGTCATTATTTTTCCTTTAAAATGCGCACGGAATCGCGACTTCGGTTTTCAATATAATACCCTACAATTTATGGCTTGTAAATAAAAAAAAAGCGATAGTAGGCGGGTCTCCCTGCGTTACACCGAAAGCTGCCTTTTTCTCCTGTTTTTATATATTGAAATGATTAAGCTATTATGATACACTTATCTAAACCATGACGCAAATTTCTAAAACACGCAAAGGAATGAGGGCAATATGCCTGAGAGTAACGAGAAATTGCTGGGAAGGCTCTTGGTCAAGAGGGGCCTGATAACGGTAGAGCAGCTTGATGAGGCCCTGAAGGAACAGCGCAAGACAGGAGGGTTCATAGGAAATGTCCTGGTAAAACTGGGCCATGTCACTCAGGAAGACATGCTTTCGGTTCTGGCGGAGCAGCTTGGCGTAGAATACGTAAGTTTGAAAGAAAAGACCATAGCTCCCGAGGTAATAGCTAAGGTGCCTGCCAAGTTCGCAAGCCATTATAAACTTATACCCGTGGATATGCAAGGTGGCATCCTGACAATAGCGGTTACCAATCCGCTTGATGTCCATACTATGGATGATATCAAACTGCTGCTTGGCCATGACACCAAACCAGTATTGTCCAGCGAGGAGGAGATCATAGAGGCTATCAGGAAGTATTACGGCCTCGGAGCGGATACCCTCGAAAGAATGATGACGGGCGCGGAGTCCAGAGCCGAGATCAATATTGAATCCTCCAAGACGGAAGACATCGAAGACATGGCCCAGGATGCGTCCATAATAAAGTTTGTGAATCAGATATTCCTTCAGGCATACAAAGAAAGGGCCACAGACATACATATAGAGCCCTACGAAGACGAACTCAAGATACGCTACAGGATAGACGGCGTACTTTACGAAACTACCATACCGCCGAGCATAAAACATTTTCAGTCGGCCATTATATCAAGGATCAAGATAATGGCCAATCTGAACATAGCGGAGAAGAGGCTCCCCCAGGACGGCAGGATAAGGATAAAGGTGGCCAGCGACGAACTGGACCTGAGGGTCTCCATACTGCCTACGCCTTTCGGCGAGAGCGTCAATATAAGGCTTTTGAGCACAAGCCTGCGATTCGACTTGAAAGGTCTCGGTTTACTGAAAAAGGATCTAGCGCTGATGGCGGAGATGATAAACCGGCCTCACGGCATTATCTTCGTCACAGGACCTACTGGCAGCGGAAAGACTACCACGCTTTACGCATGCCTTAACAAGATAAACTCCAAGGAGAAAAAGATCATAACTATAGAGGATCCTATTGAATATCAGATAAAGGGTGTAACCCAGATACAGGTTCAGCCGCAGATAGGGCTCTCTTTTGCCCAGGGCTTGAGGAGTATGCTCAGGCACGATCCCGACATAATGATGGTGGGAGAGGTAAGGGATTTTGAGACAGCCGAGATTACCATACGCGTAGCCCTGACCGGCCATCTCGTCTTCTCGACCATACACACAAACGATGCCGCCGGAGGCGTAACGAGGTTGCTCGATATGGGTATAGAGCCGTATTTGGCTGCCTCAAGCGTGGAATGTTTCGTGGCCCAGAGACTCGTTAGGTTAATATGTCCTTCATGCAAGCGCGAAGTCAAACCCTCTAAGGAGGTCCTGAGAGAACTGGGGGTGGGAAAGGCCGGAAGCGCCGAAGTGAAGTTTTATGAAGGCAGTGGCTGCGAAGAGTGCAAGCACACCGGTTATAAAGGAAGAACCGCCATTTACGAGATGCTTGTAGTCGACTCGGAAATCAGGAACCAGATAATGAGCCGTAAATCAGCCGACGCAATCAAGGAGAAAGCGGTAAAACACGGAATGAGGACCCTAAGGCAGGATGGGTGGGAGAAGATAAAGATGGGGCTTACCACGCCTTCGGAAGTGCTAAGGGTAACCGAAGCCGAAGTCATAGAATAGAATATCTTTTTAATCCTAACGGGTTGTCCGATGGCGCGATTCTTTTACAAAGCGAAGCGTGGTCCGGCCGAAGAGGTAAGCGGCCGCATAGAGGCCGAGAACAAGGACATGGCCCTCCATAAGCTTACCGCCATGAATCTTTATCCTATCTCTATCGCGGAAGAAGACATAGGCCAGTCTTCGTTCCAGAATAAGGCGCTTTTACATTTTAAAAGGGTTTCGATCAAGGATATAAGTGTCTTTACAAGGCAGCTGTCCGATCTCCTCGAGGCCGGTCTACCTCTCGTAAGGGCCCTTACGGTTCTGAATGAGCAGACGGCCAGCTCGCAACTCCGTGCCATAATCGGCGATCTGAAGAGTTCAATACAGGATGGTAATACTCTTTCCGAATCACTTGCTAAATACGAAAATGTATTTTCGGGGCTTTATGTAAGCATGGTGCGTTCGGGCGAAACCGGCGGAGGTCTTGAGAGGGTTCTCATAAGGCTTGCGGAATTTCAGGAAGCGCAGGACGAGCTTAGCACATCAGTCAAGAGGGCTATGGCCTATCCGGCGCTTATGGCGACGGTAGGAGCCGCTACGGTCTTTATATTAATTACTTTTGTCATACCGAAGATCGTTTCCATGTTCCAGGACCTAAACCAGACCCTTCCTCTGCCGACGGCCATACTTCTGAATATCAGCGGATTTATAAGGAATTTCTGGTGGATTATCATCGGATTTGTCATGCTGGGCTATTTTCTGTACAGCAGGTTTACCGCCTCCGGCGAGGGTAGGATTTTTTTGGACAGGTTAAAGCTTAAGATACCGGTTGCCGGCCAGTTGGTTCTCAGGGCCGAAACCGCCCGGTTTGCCAGGACCCTGTCAACGCTGCTTGAAAACGGAGTGCCGATTCTTAACGCCTTCACCGTGGTGATAGACATCATGGAGAATGAGATCTTGCGGGAGGAGGCAAAAGCTGCACAGAAGGATATCAGGGAAGGTTCCAGCCTTGCCAAGGGCCTGTCCAAGGGAAGCCATTTTCCGGTCTTTGTTACGAACATGATAGCCATAGGCGAGGAGAGCGGCACGCTTGAGAAGGCCCTGTTGAAAGTGGCAATGTCTTACGAAAGGGAAGTGGACAAGACTATCAAAATGATGACTTCACTGCTCGAACCCTTAATGATTCTTGCGGTAGGGCTTGTGCTCGGATTTATCGTCATTGCGATGCTTCTACCGATATTCGAAATAAGTTTCATCGCGACATAGTTATGAAACGGTATGGAATGGTGCCGAAAGTTTAAAGTTTATAGGAGGAATTCGATGGACAAAAGAAGCGGTTTTACGCTGATAGAACTAATGCTGGTGGTTATAATCCTGGGCATACTTGTGGCCATGGTCATGCCGAGGCTGGTAGGAAGGGGGGAGCAGGCTAGGCAACAGGCGGCATATGCAGACATAAATTCGAATATTGCCCTCGCCCTGGATCTTTACGAGCTTGATAACGGCAAGTATCCGGATAAACTCGAAGATCTTATGTCGGATCCCGGAGAAAGCAAAGCCCCCAACTGGAACGGTCCCTATCTGAAGAAAAAACCCAGGGATCCGTGGGGAAGAGACTATGTCTACCGTTCCCCGGGCCAACATTCCAGCGATTACGATCTTTATTCGTACGGAGGTGACGGCGTAGAAGGAGGGGGGGACGACATCAGTAACTGGGATAGCGGCGCAGACGGGTAACCTTGAGACCGGATTTAACTTTTTTATGGCGGCAAGCAAAGAGGTATTCTATGCCCGGAAGAGGTTTTACGCTTATAGAGCTTATAATCGTGGCAGCCATAATCATCGTATTGGTTGCGTTATCCAATCCACTCTTTAAAAGAACATTCAGGGATACCGAAATTGCAAATAGCGTATACGAACTGGCCAAAATCATAGAATACGGACAGCGCAGGGCCGTAATAGAGGAGAAAAAATACCGTCTTATAATAGATGCCGACAAGGGCATCTATTTTTTGGCTACCGAAAATAACGGCGGCGAAAAACCTGCCGGCGGTGAAGATGGCGAGAGAGGTCCTTTATGGAATCCGGCAGGCGGGAGATTCGGGGGCGGGTACACCCTGCCGCGCGGGGTCAATTTAACCGGGATCGAAAAGGATATAATATTCTTCCCCAGCGGCCGCTCCGATAAAGTCACGATATCCGTGGAAGAGGATGGGAAGGGAGTTTACAGAATAGTCTCGAGCGGACGCGCGGGTTACGTAAGGGTAGAGGAGATCCAGGCGGACTAATAGGGGTTTCATGAAGGTGTTTTCCGGATTGCCAAACGAAAGAAAACAGCGCCACGGCGGCTTTCTTCTTTTGGAGGCGCTTTTGAGCGTCTTGATCGTAACAGTGGGCATCGTCTTTGTCCTGGGCTCTTTTGTTACTTCTCTTAAGACCGTCAAGGTTACCGAAGCCTATTACAAGATGATGTACATGATCGAGAATCGAATGTGGCAGTACGACGATAAGATGGAGATCGAGCCCGGCAGCGATTCGGGGGAGGCTGAATTCGTCGAAGGGGGCGAATGGGAATACGAGGCGGAGGAACTCGAAGAGTTGCCATTGAGCGAATTCAATATGGAGGTAAGGCTCAAGGAGGGCGGCGGGGAAAGGAGACTGGCTGTAACCACATATCTGAATACGGCGGAGGGCATATTTTGAGTGTCTCTATAACCATGAATCTATCGGACGCCACCGGCCGGCGAAGGGCCACAGGCGGCTTTACTTTCATAGAGATGCTTATAGCGGTTGCGGTCTTTTCGGTGGTGGCTCTGGCGCTTTATTCGGCTTTTTTCGCCGGCGTCAAGGTATGGAAGAGATCCAATCAGGGGCAGGATGAGTATCAAAGGGTTGGATTTGTCCTCGAGGATATCGACAAAGAGCTCAAGAATTCCGTCTACATGAATGGACCTTCCGGCGACGAGGATGACGAGGGTTCCGTTTACGACTTTAAATCCGGAGAAGATTTTATCGAGTTCTTTACATTGTCACAGGCGCTGGATGAGGAAGGAAATCCTTTCCGGCAGCTTGTCAAGATGAGGTATTCCTACGATGAATCCCAAAAGGTTCTTTTAAGAGCCGCTGCCGATGTCAAAAACGGTTTCAGTACGGAGAAGACATCCGGCGAATCTATAATAGAGGGCGTGGAGGTTTTTGAACTGCGGTATGCTTACCTCAAAGAGGAGGAAGAAGAGCCCTACGACTGGAAGAAGGAATGGGTCCACGAAAATAGAATGATCCCAAGGGGCGTCAGGATATACCTTGAGCTTGCATCCGCCGCGGAGAAGGGGAAGAAGGAGATCCACAAGACCATATTCGTTCCTCTGGGCGTCCTGGGGGAGGAAGAGGATCTGTGATGGGGCGCAGAAACGGCACCATACTGGTTACTACTTTGTGGATACTTGCGCTTTTAACCCTTTTGGCATTGGGTATAGGCACGCGCATGGGCATAGACGTTAAGATAATGGGTTATTCGGTCAATAGGATAAAGGCCCGTTACCTGGCGCGTGCAGGTATATTGAGATGTGCGAATATAATAGAATCTGACGGCAATAAGAACCTGGATTACCTTAAGGAGTTGTGGTCTGCCGGTTATGATTACGACGAAGAGAAACATCTTCTAAAAGCGGTGCCGCTGGGCGAGGGGCATTTTACCGTCTCCCATATCCTTGAAAGCGGAGAAGGGGTGCCTACCGAATTATTCGGTGCCAGCGACGAAGAGGCCCTTGTAAACGTAAATAAAGCTGACGACGACATGCTTTCCAGGCTGCCGGGATTCACAGCCGAAATAGTAGCGGCAGTGATAGACTGGAGAGACGAGGACGGCGCCCCCTACAATTACGCCGGATCCAGAGGGGCGGAGACGGATTATTATGAAAACGAAATAGAGAACCCGTATCCGTGCAAGAACGCCCCGTTCAGCGTACCTGAGGAGCTTTTGCTTGTTCGGGGTATTACCCTCTCCGTATACGAAGGCGTAAAAGACCTCATTACCGTTTTCGGAAATGATGCCGCCGTTAACGTAAATACTGCCTCGTATCAGGTGCTCGATGCGCTTACCGGCGATGTCGGGTTCGAAGAAAGGCCTATGGATATATGCATTTTCAGAAACGGTCCGGATATGACGGCAGGTACGGAGGACGATGAGGTGATAAATGATATCAAGTTTTTTGCCTCCAAGTTCCTTCTGAACGAAAGGCAGATGAAGTATTTCAAGATGAATACGAATACATTCAGAGTCAGAAGCACCGGTTCCGTAAAGGGCGGGAAGGTCAGGCAGACCATAGAGACGGTGCTAAGCAGATCCGGCGAAGGGTTCGAATATCTTTACTATCACGAGGATTGATATGGTATTTTCGAGGGACAGACATGTTACGGTTCTTGATTTCTCCGACTCCCGCATAAAGGCTCTAGTCGTATCCTATATGAAAGGCGAGGCGTCGGTGGAGAAGGTGGAAACAGCACCGATTAAGGGGGATTCAGAAAAGGAGGTGGCAAAACAGATACGTTCGCTTCTTGCCAGGCTTAAGGAAATCAGATCCCTGCAGTACGTCAGCTTCCCCCGTCACCTTGTGACCATTAGGACGGTGCGTCTACCTACCGTAAACGTGAACGAGATACAGGATATGGCCGAGCTTCAGGCCATAAAATATGTTCCTTACGCAAGGGAAGAAGTGGTAGTGTCTTACAGGATTCTGGAGAGGTCTAAGGACGGATACTCCAAGCTGATTTTGGTATTGGCGCAAAGAAAATCGGTCGAAAGATACATGGCTATACTTAACGCCGCTTCGGTCAGACCCGAGAAGATGGCCTTGAACGCGGAAGGCCTTTTCGAGTGGTTCGCATCATTAAAGATGGCGGATAAAAGGCCCGTTGCGGTTATAGAGATAGACAGACGACACACCCAGATACTGATAATCCGCAACGGCATGATGCTTTTCAGCAGGGCTATATCCTTCGATGCGGAAAAGGATCCCTTTGACGAGACCTCAATCATTAGGGAGATCCGCCTCTCTATCGATTCATATAACAAGGAGTATGAAGAGAGGATATCCCGCATTTACCTGACCGGAAGCCGCAACTATACCGCTAAGCTAGAACCCAGCATAAAGAGCGGATTCGTGGCGCCTTGCGAAGTACTCGAACAGCTGTACACCATTAAAAGCGGCGAAGAGACAGCCAAGGTCCTTCAATCAGGCCGGGATTCCTTTTCGTCGCTCGCGGGCATCGCGCTTAACGCCGAAAAGCTTAGTATAAATCTCCTGCCGTCCGATGTATTGAGCAAAAGGAAGGAGCAGGCGCTTAAGAGGGAATTCATAAAAACGGGGGTGCTCTTTTTATCCGTCTTGGTGGCCGTTTTCGGTATGGCCGAGAAGAAGATGAATGACAAGAGGTCCTACTTAAGAAGACTGGAGCGGCAGATAAGCGAAATAGAGCCGGAGGTGAAAAGGCTATCGAAGCTGAGGGGCAATATCGAGCTCATACGGGCTCAGCTTACATTCCGCGGTTCAGCCATAGATATCCTTCGTGAGGTCTATACTCTTTTACCCGAGGATATCTCACTTACTCTTTTGGAATTCGAGGACGGCTCGAATCTTCTTATCAGAGGGACCACCGACGATCTCGGGAAGGTCTTCAAACTGCTGCCTGCTCTCGAGCGTTCCGCGTACTTCGAAAGCGTAAAGATAAGTTATGCGACCAAAAGGATATACAGGGGCCAGGAGCTGGCGGATTTCGAAATAATATGTTCGCTGGACTAAGGTCCGCTATCAAGGGGGGTCTATGCTTAAGAATCTATCCAAAAGGGAAAGGCTGCTCGGAAGCGCGACGGCTACCCTGGCGATTGCCGCTCTCGCTTACGTTTTTGTTATAGAGCCGCTTATGTCCAGATGGTCTATGCTGGAGGGCCAGATAAAGGATAAGGAGGTTCTTCTTGTCAAGAATTCCAAGATAATGAGAGATAAGAGGGGTATCCAGCAGGCATATTCGGAATTCAGAAAGTATTTAAAGCAGGAAAAAACCTCAATCGAGGAAGAGAACGCCCTTGCTTTGAGCAGCATTGAAAAGATCGCAAAAAAGACCAGTACGCAGATAACCAACATAAAGCCGCTAACAGACAAAAGATACGAAGATTACGTAAAATTTACACTCAGGGTCACAATAGAAAGCGATATCTCAAGCCTGACGCGCTTCATATACGAACTTCAATCTTCCGAAGAGCTCTTGAAGATAGAGAAGATGGTCTTAAGGGCTAAGGAGAGAAGTAGAAGTACCTTAAAAGCCGTGCTCCATGTTACGAAGATCTCTATTATCTAGCTTTCCATAATGACGCGCCACAGTACTTTTATGGTCTCGTTTTATGCGAACTCCCTTTTGTAATTACTCTCTAATCAGAGAGCGGGAATCCCCACTACATACAAAAAATCTCAATAATTAATAGTAGTTAAGACCTTGACACATAATAAGATATAAGGTATACTATGTCTATATCTTACTCTCTAACTATAGAGTACTTCTTTTAAAATTTTTTTATGAAGACAATTTACCTTATAAAAGACTTAGCCGTAAAATCGGGCCATTCGGTTCATACGATAAAATACTATCTGAAGATTGGCCTGATCAAAGAAATCGGAAGGTCTCCCGACACCCGCGTAAGGTTTTTCGATGATTCCACCTTAAAGACTCTCGGCAGAATACGGGAACTTAGGTTACAGCAGAAATCCCTTAAGGAGATTAAGCGAAGACTGGGGGAGAGAACTTTATAATGAGCTATTATGAGTTTTTAAATATAGAAAAAGAGCCTTTTTCAACTTCGCCCGATCCCTACTTTTTTTACCGCTCCTCCGCTCATGAGACTGCGCTGAAGAGGCTCGAGATAGCCATAAGGCTAAGGCGCGGTTTAAGCGTAATTCTTGGCGATGTCGGCACTGGCAAGACCACGTTGGGCAGGACCCTACTTCAGGCCTTTGATCAGGAGGATGACTTCATATTCCATCTTGTGCTTGACCCGACCTACAAGTCGGAATTCCAGTTTCTTTCGAGTCTCGCCAAGATGTTCGGCGTAAGCGCAAACTGTCGGTCCACACTTGACTATCGTGATGCCATAGAAAAATATCTCTTCCACAAAGGCGTGGACGAAAATAAGACCATCATACTCCTTATAGACGAGGGGCAGAAGCTCACCCCCACTTTTCTTGAGATACTAAGGACCCTTCTCAATTATGAGACCAACGAATTCAAACTCCTGCAGCTTGTCATACTTTCGCAGATGGAGGTTCTTCCCCGCATACGCAGGATAAAGAACTTCTATGACAGGATAACGTTAAAATATATCATCAATCCGCTTGACGAAGAAGAGACCAGGGATATGATAAATTACCGCTTGCTTCAGGCAGGGTATGAAGGGAGCGCCAATCTTTTTTCCGACGGCGCGGGCAAGCTGATTTACGAACATACTATGGGCTATCCCAGAAAGATATCGGTCCTATGCCATAATGCGCTGGAGGAGCTGGTCATGAAGAACAAGAGAATTGTCGATGAATCGATGATGCTGGAAGTCATAAGAAATGAGGTTGTCTAGAGATGAAGAGGGATTTTTCGCCCGAAGAAAGGTTGTTGAAGATAATAAAGAGCGCGCAAAAGAAATCAGGCCCGAAGGAAAGTGATTCCGGGGCAGACAATACTGAAAAAGCAGGCGTCGGTCCATCGCCGTCACTCGGCATGCCTACGAAAAAAAATGGTGGAAAAGCCGCCCCAAAAGGATTAGGAGCCATATCCCTGGCCCTACCTGCGCATCTTAAGCGGTTAGATTTTCATACGGTTAATTACGTCTTTGTCGTAATCCTGATAGGGGTTCTCGCTTTTTTCATATATGACCTCTTCTATGCTGCCTATTACAGACCCTATGAACCTAAGTTAGACTTAAGCGAAGCCTCGAAGGCCTTGGAGTCGGATATGGCCGGTAAATTGGGGATAAGGCCTTACGAACAGTATTCGAGGTCCATCGGGTCCAGAAATATCTTCTTGCCTCCGCAAATCGAAATAGAGGAAGTCGCAACGGGCCCCTCACTTGATGAGGTAAGAGCCAGTTTTTCCCTTTTGGGGATAATAGCGGGTCCCAGGTACCAGGCGATAATCGAAGATAAGAGAACGGGAAAGTCGCATTTTGTATACGAAAAAAATTCCATAGGAGAAGCTACGGTGGTTCAGATTATGGAAGGTAGCGTGGTGCTGGAATATAAAGGGCAGGAGTTTACGCTGGTATTATAATGATATTTTTACATATATTTTAGCGGGTTTTTACCGAAAAGACGGAGGACTCAGGTGAGAAGAAGAATATCGAAAACGGCGGCTTATATGTGCATATTTACTGTCTTCTTATACGGTCTCGGCGGGTTTGCTGTTGCGGAGGAAGATGAGATGCTACCGGAGCATGTAATAAGGGACCTTTTGAAGGACGAGAGCATACCGGATGACATAAAGACCGAGCTGGAAAAGATGTATGAGAACGGTGAGCTCGATGAGGAGCTGGGTATAATAGAGGAAGGCGGACCCGGCGAAGAGGTCTCCAGGGGAGGAATTCCCTCCCCTGGAGATGCAGACGCTTCTTCTCTAGCCGCTGTAAAGGAACCGGCTTCAGATGATAGCGAAGGAGAGGGCAAGAAGATATCTCTCGACCTTAAAGGCGTGGATATAATAGACGTCCTGAAGATGCTCTCTACGCGGTCAAACCTCAATATAATCGCGGGCAGGAACGTGAGGGGGAGGGTCACCCTCTTTTTAAAGGATGTCGATGTCTGGGAGGCGTTTGAGATAATCCTTGCGGCGAATGATCTGGCTTACGAAAAACAGGGCGATATCATCAACGTGATGACTGAGAGAGATTACCAGTCGCTTTACGGGGAGAGCTACAACAATAAGAAAGATATACGCATATACAGGCTGGAATTCGCCAAGGTGGAGGAAATGAGCAAGGCGCTCAACCAGGCCAAGTCCAAAATAGGCAAGGTGATAACCGACCAAGGTTCCAACACTCTTGTTATAATAGATACACCCGCCGTATTATCGCATATGGAGAGGATGATAGCGGAGATGGATGCGCCGGTAGAGACGAAGATATTCAGCTTAAACTACGCAAAGGCAGAAGACGTCAAGACCAAGATATCGGAGATGCTCACCAAGACCGTCGGTTCCATCCAAGTGGACGAGAGGACCAATAAAGTAGTCATCACCGATCTCACCGGGAAGATGTCCGAGCTGGAGTCCGTTATCAACGAGATGGACGAGAAGCACAGGGAGGTTTTGATAGAAGCCAAGATTGTCCAGATATCCCTGGATGATGAATACAAATACGGGGTGGACTGGAAAGTGCTTTTCCACAAGATACCGGATGAGGGCCTGAGGTTCAATTTCGATAATCTGGATAATGTCTTTGCGGGTTCCGCTACAGGCGGGGCACTTACGGTGGGCCAGTTTGCCCATGATTATCTCGACATGGCCGTGGAGGCGCTGCAGACAGTTGGAAAGACCAATGTCATATCGAGCCCCAGGATAACCGTACTCAATAACGAAGAGGCCAAGGTCCTTGTAGGAACGGAACAGCCTTACATAGAGCAGGAGACGGTCTCTACCGATGCAACGGATCGCACAAACGAGATAATCAAAGAGAAGGAAGTAGGAGTATCTCTGACGGTAACCCCTACCATCAACAAGGAGGGTTTTGTCACCATGAAGATAAAGCCCAAGATAAGCTCCATCACGGATACGCTAACGGGGGCGACAGCACGGCTAAATATACCGGTGGTCTCCACTTCAGAGACCGAAACCACGGTAATGGTAAAAGACGGCACCACCATTGTCATTGCCGGTCTTATAGAGGATAGGGATGAAAAGACCAAGGATAAGATTCCGGTGCTGGGGGATATACCCCTTTTAGGATATCTGTTCAAGAGCGAATCCAGTGGCAGTACCTCGCTTCCAGAAAAGAAGGAGATAGTGATATTTCTCACCCCTTATATAATGAACGGTACAGAGATGTTTCCGGAGGTAAAGAACATCTGGTATGAGGATAAACTCGAACAAGACAGGCTCCTTGATGTCCCCCTTTCGATAGCCAGAAAAGAGGCGGAGCCACATAATCTGACCAGGGAGATGGCGCCGGAGCCTGAGCCGGAACCGGATAGGACTACCCGTATTTCCGAAGACCTGGAGTGGATAGCATTGACCGAGAAGGAAGTACAGGCGGAGGAAGAGAAAAGGACCGAATTTCCGTTGGAGGGGGCCGGCACCGAAGAGATCATCCGCGCGGCGGATTCTATTCCCGTAGACAGCCGCAGCAAGTCCCCTTTGAGTTCCAGTTACTACGACTATTTTGTCAATCTCCGGAACAAGATC
>Ga0272442_10003944_pt1 | contig 20510 bp, 18 predicted proteins | sample SSMForm2O_FD_200262 | JGI IMG/M metagenome (GOLD analysis project Ga0272442, IMG submission 200262) | Marine sediment archaeal communities from Little Sippewissett salt marsh, Falmouth, MA, United States - SSM-Form-2O | ecosystem: Environmental > Aquatic > Marine > Wetlands > Sediment ... | reverse complement strand
TCGGGAACCTCCTCGCCAGGTCCCCTCCCAGCCCATGGACAACTCTGGACCTACTATAAGAGGGAGGAGCTTCAAAAGCGTTCGCAAGGAGATCCCCGTCCTGCCTTCTGGCCCCAGACGAACATTTCGAGATTCGGCCCGGTTGCGGCCCTGAGTTTTCCGCAACAGGTACTAGTTCGGAGTCCCTTGTCATATTCCAATATACTTTTCCCCCTCTGTACCAGCAATTTGCCGCTGTCATGCATTTCCCCGAGAGCCTAGTGAGAGAAAAAGCAGGAGAGAACGTCTTCCTCTCCTGCCTTTTGCGCGTAGCGGCGCAGGGACTCGAACCCCGGACACGCGGATTATGATTCCGCTGCTCTAACCAACTGAGCTACGCCGCCTCTGAAACATACAAATTATACAGCCTCTGGAAGGGACTGTGTCAAGCGTTTTCGCTCGTTGCTGTTGCGGAAAGGGAACGCGGGGGCTCTGCGACATTCGGTGAACCCGATGTAAAACAGGGCCTTAGCTGGAGGAGGCAGAGAGTCTGTTCTCGAATGGTTTGGAAGCCCATCCCACACCGAATGACCATTCGGCATCTGGGATGGGCTTCCTCTCCGAGGCGCGGTTCACGGTATTCCACCGCGCCGACGGGGGAAATGAGAGGACAGGGGCGCTCTGTCTTCTCCCATCAGGCGCAGGCTCCAATCGGGTACACGGAACATCTGTCCCCGCGTTCCCTTTCCGCAACAGGGACTACCTCACCCACAGGGCGTCAGGGAGCAGGCGGATGACCCAGGAGACGATGCGCCAGCGTTTGGTGATGTAGGCGACCTTTCTCTTCTTCCGGATGGCCTCCAGGATCTGCGAGGCCGCCTTCTCGGCGGATGCCACCCAAAACATTCCTTTCTGTCCCTCGGTCATGGGGGTATCCACGAAGCCGGGCCGAATGTCCGTGACGATCAGAGGAAGCTTCGCCTTTCGGGCCTGGTATCGAAGGGACTGGAGGTAGTTGATGACGAAGGCCTTGGAAGCATTGTAGCTGGCTACCCTGATATTGCCTCTGAGTCCGGCCAGCGACGACACCCCGACCAGATGGCCGCCGCCTCTTCTCTGAAAATGGTGGTAGGCCGCGGAGGCGAGGGCCGTAAAGCCTGTGACGTTGACGTCGATCGTTTGCTTTTCGCGCGGCCACTCCAGACCAGGGTTGCCGTGTCCCACCCCGGCCATCAGAACGATCAGCTGCACGTCCCCCATGGTTTCCACAAGTTCGGTCAGGGCTGCCATGGACCCCTCCGGATCCTGCAGATCCATCGCTTTCACGAAACCCTCAGTGGGCAGTGTTTCCTTGAGTTCTTCGAGGAGGTCGGTCCGCCTGGCCGTGAGACCGACCTGGTACCCATCCTGGGCCAGAAGTTGGGCCAGAGCCCTTCCCATGCCGCTCGATGCGCCCACCACGATCGCTTGTTTCATGGTCACTCCTCCGAGATACGCATTCTGATGCGCTATGATTGTAGCGTACGCAACTCAGAATGGAAGCCTCTTTTGGAAAGCGAGGATGCTGTGAGTCAACCCAACGTCGTACTGATTTTGGTGGACGACCTAGGATACGGGGACCTCTCCTGCTACGGAGCGAAGGACATGAGGACCCCTCACGTGGACGCCATAGCCGATGCTGGAACGCGTTTCACGCAGTTCTATGCCAACTGTCCCGTCTGTTCCCCCACGAGGGCCTCAGTGCTCACGGGCTGCTACCCGGACCGCGTGGGGGTGCCGGGAGTCATTCGCACACACAGGAGGAACAGTTGGGGACATCTATCGAGGGAGGCGGTGCTTCTTCCCAGCCTTCTCAAAAAGGCCGGATACCACTGCACCATCGTGGGCAAGTGGCATCTGGGGTTGACTTCCCCCAACACGCCCCGTGAGAAAGGATTCGACGCGTTCCAAGGATTCCTCGGGGACATGATGGACGACTACTATAACCACAGGCGCCATGGAATCAACTATATGCGGCACAACGAGGAGGAGATCGACCCGGAAGGCCATGCCACGGACCTCTTTACCCAGTGGGCGGTGGACACCATCCACGAAAGGGCGAAAAAGAAGAAGCCTTTTTTCCTTTACCTGGCCTACAATGCGCCGCACACCCCCATCCAGCCCCCGGAAGAGTGGCTGGAACGCGTGAAAGAAAGAGAGCCTGGAATCGAAGAGAAACGAGCCAAGCTGGTGGCGCTCATCGAACACATGGACGACGGCGTGGGACAGGTGATGTCCGCCATAGAAGAAGCCGGGATCGGCGACAACACCCTTTTGATCTTTGTCTCGGACAACGGGGGACAACTCAACGTGGGGGCGAACAACGGTCCTCTTCGTGACGGCAAAGGGGACACCTTCGAGGGAGGGATTCGAGTGCCCTTTGTGGCCCGCTGGAAGGGAGAAATCCCTGCCGGGCTTGAACGGAACGACGTATCGCTCACCATGGATCTTCTTCCCACGATTTGTGAGGCGTGCGGGATGGATGTCCCTCATAAGGTCGACGGCACGAGCATTCTTCCGGCGCTCAAGGGAGAGCCCCAAAAAGAGGAACGTTTTCTTTTCTGGGTGAGGCGGGAGGGCGGCCCTCGGTATGGGGGCCGAGACTATTATGCGGGGAGGTACGGACAGTGGAAGCTGCTTCAGAACACTCCCTTTGAGGAGCTCAAGCTCTATGATCTCGAGGAGGATCCGTTGGAGAAAAATCCGCTGGGAGAGGATCATTTCATGTACCGTAAGCTCTTTCAGGCGTTGCAGGACCATGTCAACGAGATGGGGGTTGCGCCCTGGCAGCGAGAGGAGGAGTCTTAATGTGGCTCTTGGTGACGTCGGCTTTCTTGATGTGCGCGTCCGCTCAAGCAAAGGCAACAGGAGAGAAGAACGTCTTTCCCGTGACAGCGTACGGGGCGACTCCTGACGGAGAAACCATCTCTACAAAGTGCCTTCAACAAGCGATTGACGCCTGCGGCAAGGCTGGAGGCGGGATCGTTCATTTTCCCGAGGGCACCTATCTTTCTGGGGGTCTCCGGATGAAAAGCGGTGTCACGTTGGAGCTGGTCGAGGGAGCCACGCTTCTGGGAAGCAGGAAACTTCAGGACTACTACCATCCGCCGGAGGATATCGAGAGTTCAAAGCCTGACATTCTCAATCTCATTCACGGGACGGATCTCAAAGACGTCGGGATCAGAGGCCCCGGCACCATCGATGGCAACGGCTCGGCCTTTCGGCATAGGAATAAGCCACGGACCAAGTGCATCTACTTCGAGAACTGTCAGGGCATCCTGGTGGAAAACGTGAAGCTTCGAAGCGCTGGATGTTGGATGCAGCATTACAGGCTGTGCGAGGACGTGACGATCCGCAGAATCGATGTTTTCAATCACGTCGCCTTCAACAACGACGGGATGAATCTCGATAGCTGCAAGCACGTTCGGGTGTCTGATTGTGTCATCGATTCCGACGATGACGCGATTGTGCTCAAAAGCTTGTCCCTTACGCCTTGTGAGGACATTGTCGTGCAGAATTGTGTGGCCGCGAGCCATTGCAACGCGCTCAAGATGGGGACCGAGTCGGGCGGGGGATTCGTGGACATCACCATCGAGCGGTGCAAGGTGCATTCCCCTCAGAAATCCAAGGTGACCTACGGGAGACAGAGGGGGCTGGCCGGGATCGCTCTCGAGATCGTGGACGGAGGCCGAATGGAGAATGTGACTGTGCGCGACGTCGAGATCCAGGGCGTGTCCGTTCCTATCTTTCTCCGGCTGGGAAACCGGGCCAGGGAGTACGTCAAGGGAAGCCAGCCAGGGGTGGGCAGCTTCAAAAACGTGCGCCTTTCACGGATCACGGCCAAGGAGACTTCCCGGATCGGATGCTCCATCACCGGGATCCCTGGATATCCCCTTCAGGACGTGGTCCTGGAAGACATCTCTCTTGACTTCGAGGGAGGAGGGACGCGCTCCCAGGCGGACGCTAAGGTACCTGAAAAGGAAAAGGCCTATCCTGAGAGCACCATGTTCGGTGAGCTCCCGGCGTACGGCTTTCTCTGTCGACACGTCGAAGGCATCAGCTTCCATAATCTCAAGCTTGGAACGGAAGAAAGAGACCTCAGACACGCTCTGCTTTTTGAGGATGCCAGAGACATCTCGATCCGGGGACTCGATGTAAAGGCGTGGGAAGGCGCCGCCCCTTCGCTTAAGCTCATGGACTCTAGGCGGTTTGTCCTGGAAGAAGCGTCCCAGCCTGAGGAAGTGCAGGCTTTCGTTTGCGTGGAGGGGGCCACTTCTCAGGATATTCTTCTGAGGAACTGCGACCTCAGGCGCCCGAAAAAAGCCATCGTTCTCGGGGAAGAAGTCTCTGGTGATGCGGTGAGGGGAGAGTAGCCCCTACCAGCGTACGCAGGGGAGCCTTTGGCGAAGCAAACTGTAACGTGCCAATGACGGGGAAGAGAGGAGGACCTGTTCTCGAACGATTTGAAAACGCCTCCCACATCGAATGTACATTCGATTTTTGGGAGGGGTCTTCTCCTCGGAGGTGCATATGACAGCATTCCAACGCACCGAACGAGGGAAGTGAGAGAATAGATCCTCCCCGCTCCTGCCGTTCGGCCGGGGGCGTCTAGGCCGAGGCCAGCCCTGTTCTTTGGGCAAGTGCTCGGCTAGACGTCATTTCCCGTCTTCGCTGATCTTCTGGAAGAGGTCGCGGAAGATGGGGTTTCTGTGAACAAAGGTCGCCTCTCGAACAGGGTGCCGAGAAGGATCCCTGCCCCAGATGAAGTCGTCGTTGAGGAGGGGACTGGGCAGAATCTTGGAGCTGATCCAGGATTCGTTGATGAGCCAAGCCACAGCCGCCACATCCCAGATTTCTTTGGCGTAGGCGTAGTGGTCCGAGGTGTAGTCTTGGAAGATCTTCACGAGATAGTCCCCGATGGCGGACTTGCCCTCGATGTATTCTTTGAGTTCTGGAAGACTAGTGAGGAGGTGAGAAGCCACGCCATGGCAGGGAACACGTAGCAAGGGAACCCCGGAGTCGAAGATGACCCGCGCCGAATGGGGGTCTTGTCCCAGGTTAAACTCCTTGGTTTGGGGCCAATGAAAGGGCTGCCCACCCAACCACACGACGACGATTTTTTGAACGATCTCCGGCGCCAAGAGGATGGCTGAAGCCACGTTGGTGATAGCTCCCACGGCTACCACATATAAAGGATCGTTGGGTGCAGCCTCGGAAGCTCGTTGGATTAGATCTTCCGCAGCCGAGCTTTCCAGGGGATGGTTGGGTGTCGTCATGAACGAGGTGGACCCTTTGTAAACGAACTCTTCTGAGGATCTTTCCAGTCGATCAAGCAGCCTCAAAATTTCCTCATAGCTTCGTTCCATACCCTCTTGGGGACTGGATGAGCGGTCGTTGTGAAAGGGCGCCGCGTACAGAGCTTCCACTTGGAGCCTCTCGGGCGAAAGAAGGGCATGCACCACCGCGAACTGGTCGTCGATCTCGTTATAGGTGTCGGTATCCAGCACCATGCGAAGTCGCCCTTCGCCGGTCTCGAGTCGTTTTAGAAGAAAATCGTGGTTCGGCTTTAGGTAGTTCATCTTATCGACCTCCATCGTGCGACCGAACGCCCACATCTTTGATGTCTATCGGGGCCTGGATGCCCAGCTTGAAGGCGGGAGAGTCTGGAGACAGGGAAAAGTCTTCCTCTTCTAGATCGACGAACAACGGGTCGGCCGAGAGACTATGCTTTTCTATTCCGTGCTTCCGCTCCTCCTGGATGTGCTTCTCGGCCCAGGCAGGATCCTCGGTGCAGAAGTAGAGATTGCAATTCGCTTCGGTGTGATGAAGTCTTGGCGCCTCCAAGGCGCCCTTGGCGTGGCCTTCTCCGTATAGGAGTTGTCCCTTCCTCGTGGAGTAAAAGACGTTTCGTTCAATCAGAGAGCCAGACACGTCTCCGTAGGGAAAGACGATGTAGCCTCGATGCTTGGCGGTAGGTTGTAGGTCGATGATGAAGTTGTTGACCAGGTCGTTGTCTCCTTTGCTGATGATGCCCTCTCCGTGTCCCTGGGTTTGGAAGAGGATGTTTCCCTCCATGAGTGTCTGGTGCTGGTCATCGTCACAGCGGAGAACCGCGTTCATGTAGTTGCCCTGGCAGTGGTGGCAGTAGTTTTCCCTCACTACGTTGCCGCCTCCTGTGCCGGAGATATAGACGCAGTTGCCGTCCCCTGTGACTTCCATCGCGTGGTGAATCTCGTTGCGAAAGATCAGGTTTTTCCGTCCGTGCAAGAAGCGTTCCCTTTCCGCCCAGGACAATCCCTTGGAAAAAGAATTGGGATCGATGCCGATTTCCTTCCAGCGGACCGTCCTGGAACATTCTCCGATTCCCTTGGGATCCCACTGGATCCTTCCGCTTACCACGAGTCCCGTATACGGCGTGTGATGAATGGTGTTGTGCGTGATCTGGTTCTCGCCGCTCTGCCAGACAAACACCCCAGGAGAGGCCCAGTAGAGCTCTCCGATGTGATGAATCTCGTTGTCTTCGATTCGATTGCCCTTATTCACGTCCTTGGTGCCTGGACCATATCCGCAGAGCAGGATCCCTACTCCGCCCAAGTGGTGGAACTGGTTTCCCTTCACCAAAATATTTTGACAGTGAAGGTCCAAACGAAGCCCGGTATGTCCCGAGTTCTCGAAGGAGCAGTTCCGTATCTCGCAGTCCTCCGCTCCACGAAGGCGGAGAAGGGCTGTGGGACTGTCGAAGCGTTCCCAATCGTGTTGGAGTCCCCAGCCTGTGCCTCCAGCCCAAGGGAGCCGATCGCCGCCTGTGAAGGTGATCCCTTCGAAAATGATTCCCCTGACAGGCTGGTCGTGAGGTCCTTTTTCGTCGATCTGGCCTTCCAGACGCACGAGCTCCGTGAGGAGAGGAATATAGACATCTTCAGGGGGAGAGTCCTCCTCTCCCTGAAGGTAGAGCTTCTTCTCTTCGGTGTGGAAGACCCACTCGTTCCGTTCATCCAAAACCCCCAAACTGTTCTCAATCCAGCAGGCGGGACGGTCACTCATGGCGTTCTTGCCCAACGGATAGGTGCCCATAACCTGGGTGCGCAGATTGTGGTTTTCCAGATCGACTGAGTCGATGGGAAGAAGATTGTGGATCCAGAAATGACTTGGAACGATGGAGAGTTCGGCCTCTTGGAGGTCTTTCCAATCCCCTACAGCCTTTTCAGGAAAGGAGAGCCTCATTCTTCCTTCCTGGGTTCGTGGCTCCTTTGCCGTGGGAGAGAACCCTTCTCCTTTGGCGCGCGGCAAACGGGTTTCATTCCTGTAGACGCTCAAGATGCGCGAAAGGGGTTGGGACGACGAGCCCATGCCTGTCGCGGCCGGCTGATCCTGCCTTTGTAGAATTGCCCAAGATAGATCCGTCACCCAGACTCCGTCCCCAACATGTTCCCAGTCTCCGACAGGTACGGTTCCTGAGAGAACGGGGCGTTCTCCCTCGTAGGCCGCATAGGTTAGGGTCTGTTTCTCTCCGCCAGTATCCTCCAATCCCAGGACCAAAGGGCTTTCCAAACGATAGGTCCCCTCTCTCAGGATAACGCGGACATCCCTATCCCACCCGCCCTCTCTCAGAGACTTTACCTCTTGCTGGGCTTTGTGAAGCGTCGCAAAAGGCCTTTCCTCGGTGCCGGGATTCTCGTCGTCTCCTGTTGGGGACACGAAGAATTCCTTGGCTTCTGTCATAGAGGTCGTCAAGAGAAACGCTCCTGCCACAAGAAAGAGTCCTTTCCAAAACATGAAAGCCTCCCAACTCGTACAAGGTTTGGTGGCATTGTAGGGATGAGATCCTGTCGCGTAAAGCATACCCTTCAGAAGACCGGCTGGGCTGGTCTTCTCACCAATTTCGTCGCGAACGGCTTCAGGTTGCGCGGCAGACGGAGTTGGGTGAAGTGAGCCCGAGGACGGCGTTTAGAACACTCCGACGAGGGTGAGGGAAGCAATCATCGTCTGACGAGGGACATGGAGTCGTGCAGTAGAGACCTTGATGAGAAGACCATGCTAGGCTGCTTGGGGACCGAGAAGACGGGGCCTCTCTCTCGACTCAGCGGACGAAGCGGTCGACGGCCTTCCTGATGAGGGCGAGGTCGGCGCGGGTGTTGAAGCAGGGGCCAAAGGGCCTGTCGTTGAGGACGCCAAAAGCGGGGAGCGGGTAGCTGTCGAGGATGCCGTCGGAGAGATCCCTTTCGCAAGCAACGGCCACAACCGCCTTGGACCCGCGTTCTTTGAGGACTTTCCTGGCGAGGGTCCCCCCGGTGACCACGGCCAAGGGGACCCCAGTGGATTCGGAGAGGTCCAGCAAGGAAGAGATGACGCAGCGGCCGCAGCGTTTGCAGTTGGTGGGGTCGTGGGTGATTTTGACGTCACATTCGCTGTACTGCAGACAATGGGGGAGGAGGATGAGCAGTTCTTCCGGTTTGACGGTTAAGGCTAGCCGTTCCACCTGATCGTTGTTGAGGGACAAGAAGGAACGGCGCAGTTTCATCTCGTCCCTCTTCAACAGCTTGGCCAGCGCCAGGCAGAAAGGGAAGAAACGGACTACCGGCTTGTAGGCCCTCTTAAAATAGAGAGATTGGCTTTCTTTTCCAAGGCCTGCAAGAAAGAGGATGACGAGCTGGTAGAGGATCCAGAGCGAACCCAGGAAAAAAGGCAAAGAGACCGCGACCCCCCAGAAAGGGGAACTCTTCCGGGCCAACCAGAAGTTGAAAAGATAGCCGAAAAAAATCAGGGAAAAAAAGCCTAGGATTCCACAACAAGCGGCGTAGAGAAGATAGAGGACTTTCCCTTCCTTTTTCATGCCATTTTCTCGTTCAGTGCCTATCCACACCTGGAGAAACCGCACTCCCTGCAAACCACACATCCCCCTTCATGTTCCAAGGGATAGCCGCACTCGGGACAAGTCTCCGTGCCCGAATTCGGGATGAGTTCCAAGGGTGCTTCGCCATGGACGTAGCCGCGGATCGTTCGGGCAATCGCGTCGGGACAGCTCAATACGGTAACTTTTTGATTGCGGACGCAGGAAAGGCAGCGTATTCCACGAAGCTGGGCCACGATGCTATTTGCATCGATGCCGCACCGTAACGCCAGTGACACGAGTCTGGCGGTGGCTTCTGACTGAGACGGGCATCCCCCTCCTTTCCCAGTGGTGGTAAACACTTCGCAGATACCATCCTCGTCAGAGTTGACGGTGACGTATAGCTTGCCGCAACCGATACGGATTTTTTCGGTGATTCCCGTGGTTCTCATGGGACGGGCGCGGGGATGAAGATGGGCTTCGTCTGGCCTCTTGTCCTCTTTTTGAGTTCGTCGAAGGACTTGTCCCGTGCGGCTGCCGTCCCGGTAGATGGTCACACCTTTACAGCCCAGTTCATAGGCAAGACGATATACGGTTTCTACGTCTTCCTTGGTGGCGTGTTTAGAAAAATTGACCGTTTTGGACACCGCATTGTCAGTATGCCGTTGGAAGGCTGCCTGCATTCTTACATGCCATTCCGGAGTGACATCGTGGGCGGTGACAAAGGTGCGTCTCATCCAATCAGGGAGCCCCTCCAGTTCGCTCAACGACTTTCCCTCCCGGACCCCTGATACCACTTGGTCCACGGGACAGCTTTCTTCGTGGAGCGCCCTCTCGAAGGCAGGATTGATCTCCATTAGGGCTTGTCCGTCCAGTACGTGTCTCTCGAAGGCGAGAGCGAAGATCGGCTCGACACCGCTGGAACAGTTCGCAATGATGGAAAGGGTGCCTGTGGGGGCAATGGTAGTGCAAGTTGCGTTTCGTTGAGGGGGGTCTCCTCTTTCCGCAAAAACGCTTCGGTCAAAGTGCGGGAAAGCGCCTCTCTCATTCGCCAGTTCTCGCGAAGCCTCCCGAGCCTCTTCGGATATCTTTTCCATTAACTCGCCTGCCAGAGCCACGCCTTCTTCAGAATTATAGGCAATTCGTAGATATCCGAGCAGGTCGGCGAATCCCATGACCCCGAGTCCGATCTTTCTGTTGCTCAGCGTCATCTGCTTGATTTCCTTCAGCGGATACCGGTTCACATCGATGACATTGTCAAGAAAACGAACAGCTGTTCGGATCGTTTTGCCCAGCTTTTCGTAGTCGATTTGGTATCCCTTTTTTGCCTTGCGTATCATTCGGGACAGATTGATCGAGCCCAGATTGCATGATTCGTACGGGAGGAGAGGTTGCTCGCCACAAGGGTTGGTGGCCTCGATCTCTCCGAGAGCAGGTGTGGGATTGGAGGCATTGACCCTCTCCAGGAAAAGAATGCCAGGTTCCCCGTTGGACCAGGCCTTCTCCACGATTAGGTCGAAAACCTCTTTGGCGGATAGGACAGATCCATCGTCGCACAAACCTGTCCTGGGATTGACAAGCTGATAGTCTCCACCCTTGTTGAGCGCCTCCATAAATGCGTGCGTCAATGCCACGGAAATGTTGAAGTTGGTCAGCCGGGACTCATCTTCCTTGGCTGTGATGAAATCCAGGATGTCCGGATGATCCACGCGAAGAACTGCCATATTGGCGCCTCTCCGACGCCCTCCCTGCTTGACCGTTTCAGTGGCGGCATTGAAGACGCTCATGAAAGAGATAGGGCCGCTAGAGACGCCCTTTGTGGTGGAAACCACGTCGTTTTTGGGACGCAACCGGGAGAAGGAAAAGCCCGTACCTCCACCGCTTTTGTGGATGAGAGCGGTATGCTTCACCGCCTCGAAGATGCTATCCATGGAATCTTGGACAGGGAGAACAAAACATGCAGAGAGTTGTTGCATGTCTGTTGCTGCGTTCATGAGTGTGGGGGAGTTGGGCAGAAACTCCAACGAAATCATCGTTTCCAGAAAAATGTTTTCCCAGGCGGAAGGATCGCCTCCATAGTTCGACTCTGCGGAGGCGATATTATTGGCCACACGGGCGAACATCTCCTCGGCGGACTCGATGGGTTTCCCTTCCTCATTCTTTCTCAGGTAGCGATTCTCTAAAACGGTATGCGCGTTGTCAGTCAAAAGGTGGGTGGTGTTCATGTGCGGGGCTCTCCTTCATACCAAGCATAGCAGAGGGGATGGACCCCCTCAAGGGTTGGATGGCAGGCTGGAGGGTAGAATGGGAGACGTATGAATTGGCAAGGGCATCCAACCATCGAGTCCTGTCCCCTAACCGCTCCCGAACTTGCGTCGGCAACGGCCCAGGAGAGGATTGTTTTCCTTTCAGATCTTCACAGTCGGCGAGTGCGGGGATTGGAGAAGGAATTGTGGGAAGCTGTGGCTAGCCTCCAACCCACCTTGATCCTGTTGGGCGGCGACTATGTGAAAGCCAAGGCGACCAGGAGAACGATCAAAGAGGTCTATGCCCCCTTGGCAAAGATCGCTCCCTGTTTGGGCGTCCTGGGAAACAACGACTATGAATATGGTCACGGATTGAAGGTGTTAATCAGGGGGTTGGCCGATTCCGGTGTGCGCCTGTTGAGAAACCAGAGCGTTCTTTGGCCGCCTTCTCAACCTTCTTTCGCTGTGGCAGGAGTCGAAGATGCTATCGAAGGAAAACCTGATTTGGAGTCCGCTTGCAGAAAGGTGCCTCCTGATTTTCCTTGCATTTTGATCTCGCATACCCCCCAGATTGAAGACGAAACGATCCCTTCCTGCGTGCGTTTGATTCTAGCCGGACACACACACGGGGGACAGATCAGAATTCCGCTCCTCTTGCCTCTCTTCATGTTTTTGAAGGGGTATCCCCTGCATCGAAGCGGCTTGAGCCGAGGGAAGGACTATGATCTCTACGTGAGCAGAGGAATCGGCACAACCGGTCCCTCCATGCGGTTTAGATGCCAACCTGAAGTTACCGTTCTTACCTGAGAGAGTCCCCGACAAACATCCAATTCGTTCAATTCGTTGCTTCCCGCAGAAGGAATGAACCCTTATAGGGAGGGACCGGTCGTTTTCCAGAGGAGGGCCAAGAGACCCGCCAGGACGAAGTTGGCGTCCGCGATGAGTCCACACAGAATACGGGGCGGAAACACTCTCTTGTGGTAGAGCCAGAGATACCCGCATGCGTAGGCCACCGTCAGAAAAAGCCAGCCGGCGAACGGGGAAGCCCAGTCCATCGCCAAGGACATGAGGAGAAGGGTCCCCTGACAAAAGGTCACTAGGACCAGAAGGGCCTTGGTTCGACGTTTTCCGAGCAGGACGGGCAGCATTTCCGTGCCCACGATCTTGTCTCCCTGGATCTCTTTGATGTCGAACAGGTTGGACCGGGTAAACATCATGGTAAATGCGAAGAGGAAGGCCACCATGGTCGCCCCAGTAAGCATTCCACCGTGAGCGAGAGCCGGCACCAAACACGTGACACAGGCCCACGCTACGGAAAGAGCCATATCCTTGGATCCCGGGATGTCACTTAATGGCCTCTTGCGTTTCGAATCGATGGGGAAAAGAGGAGCCCTATACAATAGACCGCCGATCGTACAAATGAGAACCAGCAGAAAGGACCAGAAGCCCATTCCGAAGGACAAAACCAGGGCTAAGAGGGCGGAACACCATCCCAGGGCGTTGAGAAAAGTCGCATTTTGTTCGAAAAACTCTGCCCGTTTCGGATCATCGAAGACGTCATCAGCCCGTTCGTTGAGTCTGTGAATTACGTGGGCCCCAAGCACGTAGCAGAAAGCTACAAGCAGGGCTTTGAGTCCCACCGAATGGTTTCCCAGGATGGCGCAGGCATAGGTCAGACTCGCCGCGCCCAGCCCCAGAAACATATGGCTGTCGATACAGGTGTTCCAAAGATATTTGCCCAAAGGATCGGTCGTGGGCAAAAGGGAAAACTCGCTATGGCTGAGCGCCTCCACAACGCTGCGAATAACCCAGTTGGGGGTAGATGCTCCGGCTGTGACCCCAATCGTTTCAAATCGCTTCAGGGCCTGCATGTCCAGATCTTCGGCTGTCTGAACCCAGAACGAAGGTTTTTCTGTTCCAAGGGCGATCTCGTGGAGACGCTTCGTGTTGGCGCTCCCCAAGCCGCCGACGACCACCATGGCATCACATTCCTGGGCGAGGCTCAGAACCTCTTCCTGTCGTTCCTGCGTGGCATTGCAGATGGTTTGAAATACCTTGCAGTCCGATGTCTTCTGCTTCAGGATTTCGGCGATCTGATCATATTTTTCGGGGTTGAACGTGGTCTGAGCTATGACGCAGATCTTGTCCATCGGCGGGAGGGTTCGCGCATCCTCTTGCGACGTGATCAAAACGCCATGGCCGTCGGTGTAGCCCAAGAGACCCAACATTTCAGGATGTCCATCGTCTCCCACCAATACAATGGAGTAGCCCTTGTCCAGATATCTTTGAATGAGGTTTCGGGACGCGATGATATTGGGGCAAGTGGCGTCTGCAACCTCCAAGCCCTGCTTTTCCATCGCTTCCCTCTCGGCAGGAGGGACGCCATGAGCCCGAATGATCACGGTCCCTTCTTCTCGTCCCTCTAGACTGTCGAGATCCAAAACGCCTTTGGATCGCAACATCTGTACGGCCTGTTCATTGTGCACCAATGGACCGTAGGTATAAATTGGACCTTCGTTGGATTTCGATAGCTCCAGGGCCATGTTCGTGGCTCGTCGTACACCCGTACAAAAGCCTGCTGTCTTGGCGACTTTCACCTTCATAGTGGTCAATGCCTCAAATGCGGATTTCCAGTCTTCTCTTCCGCCGGCCGGTTCCGATTCGGTTTCACCCGAAACGCCCCTTCGATTACCCATCATATCAGCTGCCGAGTGTCAGAAACAGAGTTCCCTGTTGACCCCTAAGGAGAGGGGTGGTATCGTCTCTAGGTTGTGGACCGCGAGACCAATGGGGGATCCAACGGTCAGGAAGTTAGGAAGGGCGTCCACAAGCACAAGCGAGGCCCCATGATACAAATCGTTGGTGTTGTACCCGCGCGCTATCATTCGACTCGCCTGGAAGGCAAGGCTCTTGCGGATCTGGATGGGCATCCCATGATCTGGTGGGTCTACAGGCGTGCGATCCAAGCAAAGCAGTTGAATCGCGTTCTGGTGGCCACAGATGATGAGAGAATTGCTGAAGCGATCCGGGAACGGGGGGGAGAGGTGGTCATGACGCGGACCGATCATGCTTCAGGGACCGATCGAGTGGCCGAAGCGGCAAGGAAGCTAGAACTCTCCGAAAAAGATGTGGTGATCAATGTACAAGGGGATGAGCCGTTGTTGGATCCTAGGGCCATCGATCTTCTCGCTGAAACGATGAGAGGGGAAGACTGCATCGACATGGCCACGCTGATTCATCCGTTGAAAATCGCAGAGGAACATCACAATCCCAATGTGACCAAGGTTGTGAAGGATCGGGACGGATGGGCTCTCTATTTCTCTCGCTCCCCCATTCCATACCAGAGAAACGAAGCCTGTTGCCTTTATAGGCATATTGGCATTTACGGATATAGGTATGGATTTCTATCCAGGTTAGTCAATGAATCTCCCACTCCCTTGGAGAAAACGGAGGCTTTGGAACAACTCAGAGCACTAGAAATGGGACATCGCATCAAGGTCGTGGAAACCACGTATGTTTCCGTGGGCGTGGATACGCTCGACGATCTGGAACGAGTACGAAAAACCATTCGGGAGCAAGGATTGTCCCCCAATTCATGAGACATTGTCGCGCCTTCACTTTTTTTCTGCATATTGCCATCTTGATCATGGTTGCGTTGTCCCTATTGGGTTGCCGAAAGAAGACCAAGAAGAAGGACGAAGAAGAAAAGACTGCGCCGAAGAGTACCCGAGCGAACGAAGCCGCGCCTACACGGAATGAGCCTATGACCGAAAGCAGAATCAATGCATTTCGTCTCGTGGAGACCGAAGGCAGGGAGAACGAGGCCGCACAAAAAGTGTGGGAACTCGTGGCAGCGGAGGCGAGAGGAGAAACAGAGGATTGCGTGGAACTGTCGGATGTGACCCTTCGTTTCTTCAAGGAAAACGAAATTGTTGGGACCGTGACGAGTCGCAAGGGAACATTTGATCGAAAGAAGCAGAGCGGGAGCATGATGGATGACGTGGTTGGGGAGTCTTCAGAGGGCTACCGCATCGAAGCCGAGAGGATTGACTGGAGGAAAGACAAAGAGGAAATCCGCGCGGAATGTCCCGTAAAAATCATCTTCGGCGAGTCGGTGATCCAGGGACACGGGCTGACAGCGTCGGTTAACCTGAAGGTGTTCGAGACGCACAATGTGAAGGGGAGAGTCGTCATCAATGAGGGCTAGAAGATTGCGTGCGCTAGTGGAAATCGGATTCGTTTTTATCGCGAGTTCGGCGTGGAGCAATACGATTCTTGAGATCAAACATGCCGACAAATGGACGTATGACGCGGAGTCAGGGACACAGGTTCTTGAAGGGAACGTCCAGGTGGCCTATGAGGGCATCGCGATCCAAGCCGCGAGGATTCGATTCAGTACGAGTCAGGGAGGCAAAAATCTGGAGCAGGCCCACGCCGAAGGTGCTGTGAGGGTTCAAGCCGAAGGCAGGACGGCACAAGGCGAAAAAGCGGAATATGATTTTGAGAAGGATACGTTGCACCTGAGCGGGAAGGCCTCTGTCACACAAGGAAAAAACGTGATCCAGGCTAAGGAGATTCATTTTACGAGGGCCTCTTCTGCCATGACGGCCGTCGGAGATGTTTCTGGACGATTTGCCGGTCCTTCTGGAGGGGGAGAGAAGACGCTCCAATTGGAGCGTGCCGGCAAGTGGATTTTTAATCCATCCAGGCATCAGCACGATCTCACTGGGGATCCAGTCGTTGTCATGGAGGATACCCGGATATCCGCGTCCAGGATTTTGCTTCAGATGGACGAGAAGGATCATTCCATTTTGAGGGCAGATAGCGAGGCGCCTGTGGAGATTGTACGGGATGACTTGAGGGCTAGCGCAAACTCAGCAACGTATTTCCCGTCGGGAGAATCGGAGGAATCGCTGGTATTAAACGGCAATGCAAGGCTCTATCAGGGAGCGAATTTCATGTCGGGGGACGAGATCGTTTTTTATCCCAAAAGCGGTGACATGAAAGGTAAGAATGTCCATGTAACCATTCAAGTGGAAGGGCAGACGGGGAGGATGCCATAGCCGCTACACTGGAAACGAGAAGACTTTCGAAACGGTATGGCCGGAAGCTTGTGGTGAAAGACATTTCCGTCAAGTTGGGGCTACACGAGATCGTTGGGCTTTTGGGGCCCAATGGGGCAGGAAAGACAACGACCTTTAACATGGTAGTGGGCTTAACGAAGCCCACGACAGGAGAGATCTGGTGCAATGGACGCGACATCTCTAAGTGGCCTATCTACAAGAGGGCCCGCTTCGGTATCGGTTATTTGCCGCAGGAATCCTCGGTCTTCAGAAGACTTACAGTCGAAGATAACCTGAGAGGAATTCTGGAGAGTTTAGACTTGCCGCAGGACGAGCAAGAACGTCGTTTGGAGCAATTGCTGGAAGGGCTTCGAATCGACCATCTTAGACATCAGAAAGCTTCATCTCTATCGGGAGGGGAAAGAAGAAGAGTAGAAATTACGCGAACGCTCATCACCTCTCCCTCTTTTCTTCTTCTGGATGAACCCTTTTCTGGAATCGATCCCATAGCTGTTCTCGATATCAGGACCATCATTACGCAGCTCAAAAACATCGGAATAGGCGTGCTTCTGACGGATCATAACGTGCGGGAGACCCTGAAAGTTACGGACAGAGCGTATATCATAGAGAGTGGACGTGTGCTCTTTTCCGGTACGCCCAAGGAGGTGGCTGCTGATCCGAGGGTTCGCGAGGTCTATTTGGGCGATGAGTTCGAGTTGGCCTAGGAGGTTTGAATGGAAATCCAGATGACGGCTAGACATATGGCACTGACCGAAGAGATGCGTGGATTTGTTCGAGAAAAGGCGATGAAATTGGAGCGCCATTTGCAGGGAGATGTTCCGATCACTTTCGTCATCTCAGAGGGAAAGCATAGCCATTTGGCGGAAATTAGCGTCCACGATAGGGGGAGCGATTTTTTCGGCAAGGCCGAATTGCCTGGATGGGAACAGGCCGTGGAGGAGGCGATTGACAGGTTGGACAAGCAGCTGAGGCGGCACAAAGATAAATTGATACGAAATGCCAAAAGTAGTTCGAATAGAGAACTGAGTTTGACGGAAGGAGAAGATGTACAAGCAGAGTAGGCCTTTTCCTGTGTTTGAGAGTCGAGACAAGAAGGCAACATAGCCTTCGGATGGGAGGAAGAACCAGTGCGGCTGAATGAAATTCTTGTTCCTGAAGCCGTTACCACCGAACTGCGCGCCACGACCGCAGAAGAAGCGATTAGCGAGCTTTCCGCCCTGCTGTGCGATGCCATCGACTGCCATGATAGCGGGACGATGGTGAAACTTCTCTTGGAGAGAGAAGAACTGGGAAGCACGGCTGTTGGACACGGGGTGGCGCTTCCTCACGCTCGTATCCTCAATCTGGACGGATTTCATGTGGCAGTGGGGATTTCCGAGAAGGGCGTCGATTTTCACGCCGCCAACCACGACGAGTCTCAGATTGTCATCTTGTTGGTAGGGCCCATGGAGGGTTCTAGCCTGTACCTTAAGGCGTTGGCTCGTATCGCCCGGCTTGCTAGAGATGATTCCCTTAGAGCCCGCCTTCTTCGCTGCAAATCAAGCGAGGAAGCCGTAACCGCCATCCATGACGCGGAGGCGAAGTTTCTGAGTTAATGGCCATGGGCATCACCGTATCTCAGTTTCTAAGCGATACTGCTACCTGTCTCAGTCTAAGGTCTGTGGCTGGAGAGAGAGGGCTTGAGAAACGTCTGTCTCTCGCTACACCGGTTCGTCCCGCGCTTGCGCTGGAAGGTGTGGAGGATTCCCGTTGCGCAGGAGCGGTTTTGGTGCTGGGGCCTACGGAGATCGCGTTTTTGAATGAACTCGCTCCGGCTACTCGGATGGAACGCCTGTCCCACATGATGAATGCGGACTGTCCCTGCATACTGATCGCACAGCCTCCGCCGTTTCCGGAGGAGCTTTTATCTGCGGCGGAGGGAGGAGGTCTGGCGCTTCTTTGGACGGAAATGAACGTAATTTCCTTGCTGGCTGAGGTGACTCGGTATGTTCAGTCTATACACCCGGAAGTTCAGATCCTTCAGTCGGCGCTGCTGGATATAGGAGGACTTGGCACCCTGCTTTTAGGAGAACCTGGCGTCGGCAAGAGCGAAGCAGCCTTGGAATTGATTGCAAGGGGGCATCGCTTGGTGGCAGACGACGTAGTAGAAATTCGAAAGACCGGCCAGAATCAGGTGGTGGGGAGCTCCCCACGCTTGATTGAGCATCATATGGAGGTCAGGGGGCTGGGAATAATTGACATTCGAAGGCTTTTTGGAGCTCGGTCTATTCGGTTAAGGGCTTCTGTGGAACTGGTCATTCAACTCATACCTTGGCGGGCTTTAAAGGCACTGGATAGAAGCGGGATCGAGGAGGAAGAGTACGAAATACTGGGTGTGCTCGTCCCAAGCCGAAGGATCCCGGTGGCTCCCGGGAGAAACTTGGCCGTGGTGATCGAGGTGGCATGCATGAATGAACGGCTCAAGAAGATGGGGATTTATGCAGCCAGAGAACTGGATGACCGTATACGAGCGGCTATGGCTCAAGATGGGGTGCCGTCCCTGGGGGAGTCGTGATGGAAGCGAATCCCTACGCTGCGCTGGAGATTGTCGTGGTCACCGGGCTGTCAGGGGCTGGCCGAACGACGGCGATGCATTGCCTGGAAGATATGGGTTTTTTCTGCGTGGACAATTTACCTGCCAAACTGATTCCTTTGTTCGCGAATCTGTGCGGCAGTACCGAAGGCCATATATCGAGAGCGGCCCTAACCATAGACGTGCGTGAAGGTCATTTCTTCGAGGACGTGTTTACCGCTTTGGACGAATTGGTGGCTAGCGGCTTCGATTATCGTGTTCTTTTTCTAGATGCGAGCGATGGGTCTTTGATACGCCGCTATAGCGCTACCCGTCGAACCCATCCCCTAGCCGGGGAAGGGGAGGCCGTGGCCGAGGGTATTTCCAGGGAAAGAGAGATGATTTCCAGGCTTAGGGAGCGTGCCACGTGGATCGTGGATACGTCCAATTTGACGGAACACGAGCTCAAGGCCAGACTCAAGGAGAAGATGGGAGAAAAGTTGGGACTCGGAGAGGAGTCGAAATGGCCTTTGGCGGTACATGTGACTTCCTTCGGGTTTAAGTACGGGGTTCCAATGGATTCGGACATGGTTCTTGACGTGCGGTTCCTTCCGAATCCAAACTACGTGAAAGAGTTAAAGCCCTTGACTGGAATGCACGAGGAAGTGAGTCGTTTTGTTTTGGAGAGAGAAGAAACGAAGGAATTCCTGAACAAGATTCTGGACCTGCTGTGTTATTTACTTCCTCAGTACACCAAGGAGGGCAAGGTCTATTTGACCATCAGTCTGGGTTGTACAGGAGGACGGCATCGTTCCGTTGCATTGGCGGAACAGATTGGCAGCTTTTTGCGTGAAAAGCAATATGTCGCCCACGTGAGGCACAGAGACGTAACCAAGTAAAACAAGACGGAAAATTCCATGTTAGAGCGCGAGGTAACGGTGGGGTATCCCATGGGACTGCATGCTAGGCCGGCGGCGTTCTTTGTTCAGAGCGCTACCCGTTTCGATGCGGAAATATGGCTGGAAAAGGAGGGACAGCGGGTGAATGCCAAGAGCATTCTTGGTATTCTTATGCTTGCGGCGGAGGGAGGATGTCCCCTAAAGCTCATTGTGGCCGGGGCGGATGAAGAGAAGGCGATTGAAGATTTGGCCTCCGTGCTATTGGAAGGAAGGGTTGAATGAGCTGGGATTCCGAGCAAGGCCAGGATAAGAAGCAAGACCTCGTTTTTAGAGGCGTTGGCGTTTCCCATGGGATCATCTATGGGAAAGCGTTTGTTCTGGACAAGAGGGATCTTGCAGTGCCCAAGGAACGGATTGCCAAGGATAAAGTCGAGCAGGAAGTGCGCCGACTCCATGAAGCCATCGAGAAGACGGAAGACGAATTGGGGGAGATGAGAAAGAAGATCGAACAACGCGTGGGAAAAGACCACGCCATGATTTTCGATGCACATCTGCTCATGGTGCGAGATGCACGCTTGATCGCTGAGACTGAACAGCGTATCCGCCAAGAAGAGGTGAATGCGGAGCACGCTGTCCTAGAGACAGTGAACGCCTTTGTGAAGGTTTTTGAGGGGATTGAGGATTCCTATCTCAAGGGCCGTATTGCGGACGTGAAGGACGTTTGTAGAAGGCTATTACAGCATCTCCTAGGCAAAAGGTCCTCCCACATGCCTCCAGCAGGAGATAGTGTGATTGTGGTGGCCAGGGATCTGGCTCCTTCGGATACGGCTCAGATGCATAGGGAAGAGGTCCTAGGCTTCTGCACGGATGTGGGCAGCAGGG
>Ga0272442_10003943_pt1 | contig 20518 bp, 46 predicted proteins | sample SSMForm2O_FD_200262 | JGI IMG/M metagenome (GOLD analysis project Ga0272442, IMG submission 200262) | Marine sediment archaeal communities from Little Sippewissett salt marsh, Falmouth, MA, United States - SSM-Form-2O | ecosystem: Environmental > Aquatic > Marine > Wetlands > Sediment ... | reverse complement strand
AAGTACTATCTTGTTTTTAGATGTTTTTCCAACTATCATACGTTTGTCCTCGTCAGCTATCTGTTTACAGGCTTTATGTATTGTTTTTTTATCAGAGTTACTATAGATATGTATACCTCTTGGTGTCTCTACCACCATGTTGACTTTTGTTTTTTTACGCATCTTGTTGACTATGCTCTTTGCTATAGACCGTTTCTGTTTTAGATGTTTCCGTGGCATATCTATATCAACATAGTTTTTATATCGTGTTTTTTTGATTGGTATGATAAACTCAACAGCATGCTGATCTACTGCTCTTTCTAAATCCTTTAGGTTGTTTATCCTGATGTTATGGCGTTTTATTACATCCTTGTTTTTGTAGGATGCCCGTATAAACACTCCTTTGGTTTTCACAGTGTTCCTAAAAGCTGGGTTTTTCTTCCATAGGTTTCTGTAATATCGTAGTACCTCATGTTTCGGTATCTGTTTGTTGTTTACTTTTACCTTTTTTTCTAGATTCATGTTAACCCTGATAGGAAACCTGATACAGCATCAGCGAATGGAGATATTATTTTCATTCCAAATCCGACTTCTGCTACTACCATAAATAATATTACTGCTACTATTGCTACTAGGATATATGAGCTAGAATTTGAGGTTTTTCTTGGTCTGAAATATTCATTCAATTTTTTTCACCTTCTTCAACGGTTTTTTCCGCAGTATAAACCATACTATGATACCTGCTACTGCAAACCATATTACAAAATCTATCAGAAAAGCGATTATGTTAAAAGAGATAAACGAGTCACCAGCATATTGAAATGGGAAACCATGACTAAATGGGTCATATACAGCAGTATAACCAGGATATATCATTGGTAATACCTCTCCTATCCGATACAAAGGATGCTCATATCCTATTATACTCTCGATTTCAATAACATAGGATCCTAGAGTTACCAGTAGACCAGCTACAACAGCTATTCCAATTATTTTCATTTTTTCCTTTTCCATCTTTTTTCACCTTTTCTTTATCTTATAATCCATCTCGCCACCCGTCCTGTCATGGACAACTGACGAAACAGTAATGCCTTTTTCTTTAAGTGTTTCTATTACAGACTTGTTTTTTATCACAAGCCGTGAACCTGACTTATGAGCATGTTTTTTTTCTACGAGTATATTCTGATCCACCCATTCGTTTTTCTTGTTTTTACCTACTACTTGTTTAACTGGGCCACGTTTAACCGTCCTCATATTTTTTAGTTGTTTAGGGTCACGCAACCGGATATGGTAATACCTGCTTTCCGCTCCATGTTTCCGCCTCATCTCTTCTTCCTCTTAGATGGATGACGGCAATTTGTGGTACGGTTACGACCACGGCCACCACGTTTCCACCCACGTTGACTAGCATCTTTTCTACCATAACCAGGGCGAGACTGACGGGTCTTTATAGCCCGACCCTGACGAGCTGCTTTTGCATGAGCCTGCTGCCTAGACCGGACGTTACCAGATGTATAATGATACCGTTTACCCTGCTTACCCCACCGATAGAATGGTTTACCATCATTTCCTCTTTCTACCGGCATTCTTTATCACCCCCTTAATCTTATTAGATATTTTTTCTTCCTTTACTTTACCTTTATTCTTTGTTTTTTTGTTGTTTGTTAGCTGTCTACGTTCAATATTGATAGTGACAGCTTTCTCCTTCTGAAGATGCTTAATCTGCTCCTCCTGCTTAGCGATACGCTCCCTGGCGGACCTAAGTTTAGCACCGGTTTCTTTCTCCTGTATCTTCAAACGCTGAAGCTGCCAAGTCCTCCACTCAGGTTTACTCTGCAGTCGTTCAATACGTTGCTCACGACGAGCCATATATAGTGTAAGGATACGTCTAAGCATCATCAAACCAATTACAATAGCTGTGAAAATAAGGATAGTGATTATTAATGTAGTCATAGGCATATTCATAGGGTTATGACTAGGACCAGCTGGTGACTGCTGAAACTGGTCAGGTATGTTATCCCCATTAAGATCATCCGGTGATGTACCACCCTCTATCGTAACAACAACAGCATTTGCTACTGCTTCAATCGGTTGAAAAATAAAACCCATGACCCCCATAGTAGACGAAATTGTTCTATCAGTTACAATATATGACGAAGAAGAAGACTGTATATCCACTGTCCTACAAACAATAGGAGACCATGTACCATCAGTACACAATGCCCTAGCACATATCACATGTTTACCCACGGAAAGCTGACTTACCGGGACAGACTGCGACCAATAACTAGCTGAACTGCCACATTCAATACCTACATTATATTTTTCATCCCATATTATCACTTTGTCTATAACTCCACCAAGTACATATCCATTGAATCCTATCTCCTGGCCTTGGTTAAACACCTGCCCTTCACTAGGAGAACTAATGCTAAGAGTTATAGAACTACGCTCGTTGACAACCCCGCCATATAGATACATATAGCTAAAGAAGAGGATTAAAGCTACGAGTATACCTACTACTATTAATACTAGCCCGTTATGTTTCGAAATTTTCTTTTTTTTCAGCTTCTGGAGGACTTTCAATATATTCCCCCAGTTCAACGGCTTCTCTTCAATCTACGTTTTTTCTTCCTCTTAGGAAGCCTACGTTTGACACTACCAAGTTTCTTCTTAGTCTTAGAACCAGCGTTATGAAACTTTGTTTTAACCTTTTTAGTACCACTAGCCCATTGCTGCTCAGATGTAAACAGATGACCAAGAGATAAAAACATAAAAAATGCGAACACCACAAAGAAGAACAATGCAGCAAAGTTAAAACCTACCAAGAAGGATACACCAAATGGTATAGCTACCAATGCACAGAAATAAAATAATGCCATCGATTTGTATTTTCTCGACGGTAAATCTGGGAATATATTATGCTCTACCCCTATTATGAACATTAAAGGAACTGCAAAAAACAATAACAACAGTATACCTGCTGCAAATGCTGATGTAAGTATCATAACAAAAATCGATGAGATACCCATCAAAAACAAAAAACCCAATATAAACAAAATTACTATCTTTTCGATACCTGTCCTCTGCGTAAAAATTCCGATATTTTTTCTTTTTTTCAAATCTATTCACCCAATACTAAAACTGTTTTGATGATTAATTAATGTTATCTGCTTTTACTATGGTTTAACTATAGCCTAGATATGGTTTAACTATGGTTTGATTATATCCCAAAAGAAAAGAGAAGAATGGGATTATGACCCATTCTTTAGGAAATCATATTTCCCTTTGTTCTCAACTATCTCAACTACTTTTTTCTTTGTCCAATGAGAGGGCATCATATCAAACTTGTCCTGTATCTCCTCAAAGTCTAGTCCATACTGCAAAAGATCATATGCTATAGTAGCCAATGGATGCTCTATCCTCTGTTGCTGTAACAACTCTATCCGGCTACCTGTCGGAGTTATTTTAGTAGTGATAGGATAACATGGGACAAATATCTGCCCATTTTTTTCTTTCACTTTTGAAACCCTAGCTAAAACAATCTCCTTAGAAGCCGCCTGAGGTTCAACCTCAGCATAGGATATCATATCCAGATGTGGACACCAGCGGTCATACCACCAGTTGTCAGTGTCAGGTATCTGAACAGGTGGATATTTTGGATAACGATTAAATATCCATGCTCCACAGTTGCAGCTTATCCGTCCATCATCACGAAGTTTCACAGTATATTCTTTATCTGAGCTTTTACTAGGAAAAGGCCCCCATTCACGTATATACCTATTACCCATCAGATAACCTTATTTCTCTGCATGAGTTCAAAAGTCTTTGGCTCTATTTTTTTAAGCCATTTCCGTATACGGATACGTTCTATTGTAACACCAACTGCGGAACCGAAGATAACAGCGATTAATATTGTTATATATGCTATTATATCATTCATATGGTTCAACCTGCCATGTAACCCCACAGTTTCTACAATATACTTCATCTTTGCCTTTTGTATACAAATATTTTTTGCATAGACATCTTACCTTCATTTAGTCACCTCCTCTAAGGCATCCATATTCCTCTTCAATATATCTATGTTTTCTTCTAATGATTCTATATGTAGATATATATCCCCCATGTTTTTTTCTAAATATTCACATAGGTTTAATGCTTCCTCTATATTATGATATTGTTCACCTACTAGGTCCTCATTGTCGAAGAACTGTTTTATTTCTTCTAAATGATGCTCTAGCTCACGAATTTGGTCTAACATTTTATCCACAGTAGCTGAAACCATTAAACTTTGCTTCTTCATTATTGAATGTTATCATCTGTATATAACTGATTAACTCTTCATCACCTGTTAGCTGACCGTCTTCGTCTACGTCTATTTTAAACATGGACTTTATCTCCTTGTTTCTCAGTTTTGGGTTTAACAGACTGGTTTTTTATTTTTAAACCCTCTAGTATCTTTAGTATCCTATGTTCAGCATTGTTACAGGTCATACCCGCAAAGCCTACATAGTCAGAATGGAGGTTGCCTTTCTCGTCGAACTCTAAAACAACTTTAGCCATTTTTATACACCTACCTGTAGTCGTAGTCTTTTCGTCTGCTTGTTATATTCCATAGGTACCCTCTGCTGCATCTTCATCATCATCCTCTGCTGTGCAAAGGTTGCACCATAGAACTGTTTGATAAGCCCCTGTGTACGAGCCATATCCATCTCATCACCATTCAGGCAGACTTTGCCATCTTCTATGTATATGTCTATAGGGTACAGGTTTCCAGGTATACTCAAGCAGATGCCTTTGACATCTATACCTACATTATTCCAGATTTTGAAACTTTTCTGGTTCAACAGTTTAGCATTTAGATGTTCTATCATGTTGCCAACTGATTTATGCAGAGTGACATCATTAGCGTTAAGTATCTCCAGTTTAGATACTACTTGTTTACTCATAATCTATGCCTCCTTTATATTGTAATCTTTATCAAACTCTTTACAGTTTTGTTTTTCCTCAGATGTTAACTCATCAAATTTGATATTGTCATATTCAGCTCTCTGCTCCTCAAGCTCATCTTCAGATGTTATACCAAGCTGAGTCCAATATGTGAACCCGCATCTAAGGCAGATACCGCTCACGGAATCAAAAGGCCTCCAATCCGAGTAGGCTTCTATTGTCTCTTTTCCACCGCAACGTGGACAGTTAGCTGTATAGGACGACCCGCTCATTTTATCATCTCTGGTTCTTCAAGATGTGGATATACCCTTTTCATCTTCACCTGAAATTTGAACCTGTCAAACATTTGGATAAGGGTGCGAATATGCACCCTATATTCATTGTTATCCTTGTCGAATGCACGTATATATCCATTAGCATATCTGCTACCAATGGTATCCAAATGCATGATTTTTTCTCCTTTTATATTGTTCATAGTTTCCTCAGATACTCCTGTGCTATTCTCAACCTCTCAGATTTAGGCGAATACGCCTCAGTTTTCGCTGAGATAGACATCCCCAATAGCTCATTATATTGTTTAATCAATGAGTCTTTCATCTCCTGCTCAAACTTATCTTTTTTATCACCGAGTTTCTCTCTTGCTTTCTCAACATCTTCCTGGTTTTTGACATTCTCTATTTCTTTTGCTACATTCTTCAAAAATGTCTCATACTTGGATTTGATGTATTTCTCAGCATCTGATTTAAGATACTGACGTTGCTGCTCCGTATCAATAACTGGTAAAACCCTGACAGTTCCACCACCCTTATGAACGGTTGTGTAGATATTAATGAAACTATCCAACAATTCTTTACCATCCTTCGGGATGAACCATACAGAACCCTGAGCCATGATATATGGGATGCCATTTATCTCATGTATCATCTTAAACCATGCCTCTTTCAAATATCGTTCTGTATAACAATCCTTCAGAGTAATGAAAACTTTATCGAGTTCATCTGTTTTTTCATCTGTCTGCTCTTTAATATTGAGCTGATTGCTTTTGAAGAGATCTGTTCTACTAATTGTTTCATCACCACGGTTGAGCTCAAAAAGAGCCATTTTTTCAGGCTCCTTCTGAGTCTTTTCGACATATATCTCCAAAAGCTTTTTGATATCATCAGGACAGTCGTTGATTACATTACCAGATGACTGATACTGAATCTTACGAGACAGCTGACGTACATCCCCAGGTAGTACATCTATGAAATATTCAACATTGAAATCCACAGATATACCACTCTGAGGGTCGACAAACCTTTCAGTAGTCTTCTCAGCTAGCTGACGGACAGCAGCTTGGAAAGCGTTCTGAGCTCTAGGTGTACCAGGTCGTAGATTCTCAGGAAAACTGGTTTCATCGAAGAGTTTATCAAGCTCCTCAACAGGTATCCTCACACGTTCATGTACGATACCTACCAGGTACCCAAGTTTCGCACTCTCTGGTACATTATCATCCATCACTATTCCATATCTACTCATACCTCATCGTCTGCTCCCAATATCCTTTTAACAATAGGAAACCGGTAACCTTTCTCAGTTTTCTCAAAAAAGGATATCTCTGCTTTGAAGCTCCCATGATTACTGAGCAACTCCAAAGCTTTCTCAGCTCTTGGCCCTGGGAGGTTTATACGGCTACCATCATCTGTGATACATACTACACCGGCACGACGCCCGTCACGATTGTATTCCTCAAGTTCAACAACCTTGACAGTCGCCTCCTGAACAAACCGTTTCTTCCTCCAAGAACCCGTTCTTTTTCCTTCCTCATATACACTGTTGATATCCTTGACTACTACTCCTTCAATATAATCCTGGTCTTTCAAGATTTCGTCAGGTGTCTTATAATAGTTTACAAGGTGTATCATATTACTAGGACGTAGCTGTTGCTCCAACATTTTTTTACGGTCAAGTAGTTTATCAAATGCTATGCTTTCACCGTTTACACTTAGCATATCAAAAGCCATAAAAGTTACAGGATATTTCTTAGCCATCATCTGTACCTTACGACGGTTGCTACATTGCCTATGCTGGATATATTTAATATTAGAGAACCCATTTTCAAAGACACAGATTTCTCCATCATATATACCAGGTTTCTGTTTAGCCAACTCTTTCGTTAGCTGTGGATACCTATAATTCATAACATTAGGGCTCTCTGAATGATGTATTTCTACATGATCTTTGGAAATAATAATGATGGCACGGACGCCATCATATTTCCGTTCATATATCAAATCAGATTCTATAGGTATCTCCTCTGCCTGTTTACAGTCCATTGGTATAATCATGAATCCACCCGCTCTATAACCTTAAACCGGTCCTCACCTTCTATCAACGCTAGATTTGTGCCATCATCCCAGTTCACCTCAATAATATACTGTTCTGATACCTTAGTCGTAGAGATATTTGTGACACGCCCTTTAAAACCAGGTTTTAGATAGCTGTCTGTTGTTTCTAGTAGTTCGATACGGTCTCCTATTTTTACCATGTTTCCTCCTCAATTTTTTTCTCATGCTCATCTACCCTAACTTCAAACATTGATAAAATTGCTTCGTCTGGTATATCCCAACATTCATTGTTAAGTGTTTTATCCATTGTTAAAAAATTTATTATGTCATTTGTACATTCTTGTTTCGTTGGCATATTCCTACCACTATGAAAATATTGGCTGTTCTGTAAATCATATGCACTAAACAAAATTATCAACCCCTTATGCATCTAGGAAAGAACATTCAACCTTTGCTTTAACTACTTCTTTTTTGGGTTGTATCTTTATCTCTTTACCTGCTTTTACAGTCTCTATAAACTCATCATATACCTGTACAGTTAAATCCTCGCTGTATTTTACAAGAGTCTCATATACAGGGTTTTTGAGTTTATCAAGATTCAACTGTTTAGGCTCCCGTATCAAATCACCTGCTCGTAGTTCCATCATCAAAAGTTTACCTGACTGTGGAACAATTAAGCCAGTGCGTTCTTTCTGTGACATACCAAAAGTAGCAAGAAGAGCCTTCTGGTTACGTATCAGATATTGATGTATTTTTTTGACAACAGGTGAATATTTGTTATCATTGTTAGAGATTTCATGATGCTTCTCAACAAATTCAAGATTAACCAAAACTGAGTTAAGAGGTAACTCTTTTTCTATACGTATCACTGGTTCCACTTTTGAAGCAGTGAACTGTTTCTCAGCTTCAGCTAAAAACACTACATCATTTATCTCATCTTTTTTATATCTGAGCTCTCCACGGCTAAACGTCTTACTACATTTAGGGCATTCATATTTTTGTGATACCTGTCCTTTACACTCATTACATACTAGATGTATCTCGCTTTTAAACGGATAATCTGTGCTCTTGTCGACACTCACAGGGATTGAGATAAACCCCTGTGGATGTGTCCATTGAAAAGTTCCTTTCAATTGAATACCTCCTCTAAACGTTTTCTGATATGACCTGTAGCTGTATCAACCTGCCATCCATATCGGTAGGTGTCCACAAGCCATATCAAATCAATTACTAAAGACTTAACGTCCTTGTTTTCCTCATATCTCTCAAAAATATCGTCTACATTATCTGTTATTACGCCCATTCTAGATTTTCACTTTAGGCATAAATGGTTTCACGTCTTCCCTGCTGATTTCACCGAAGAGTAGAGTATGTCTCCAGTCATCATATTGTTTCTTTATATCCTTCAAAGCTTTTTCATATTTCTTTTTGATGTTTTTAGCTTTCTGATTCAGGATTCGCTCTACTTTCATCTGCAAACCTGAGCCTATGTTTACCCTTGTACTGATATTCCCCAGGTTTTCACCCCAACCAGAATAAGCATCCACGCTTATGTCAAATAAATCTGATACCTTCAAAGTATTAACATTGGGTACCAACATATTCACTTTTTTATTGTTTATCATCTCTTTCAATGGGTCTGCTTCGTTTCTCTTAAAACGTTGCCTTACATCATCCATTGCTTTATTATATTCGACCTCAGCGTTACGTACAAGCTCATCAAAAATCCATTTAGGTATACTACTACATTCTTTCTTCATTTGTTTTTTAGCCATATTTTATTCCTCCTTTCCAGAGTTTCTCATAACGGCATACTCATAAAGCTCAGGCCAATCCTGTTTAAGGCGGTTGACCCAAAGCGTATTTAAATATCCATTTTTTATATCTTTAATAGCAAAACCATATGCTATTTTCTCATCATCGGATATATCCTCAATATTCATAGGCGTCTTCAAAACGTAGCCCCCTATGATTCCCTACAAAATCTCTAAGATCATTTTCAATCTCAGAGATTTCTTTCTCAGATGGGTTTTCTAAATCCTCAAATATTAGAACCCATGCAAGTTTGGATTTCATATTGTCCTCTCCCTGTGTTTAAACTTTGGGTATAAAACCGCATCCTTCATAATCAGATGGTTTTTTACCATTCTCACGTAGTTTCTGTTTTATCATATCCTCTTTAGATGAGCATTCCAGACATATTGTGTCCTCGTTGAACCAAGACATAATCCTAGCTGTCAGCTGACCACCGCAACGGTCACATTTTGTTTTATTGAAGAAACCCATCTGTTCCACTTCTCTAATATTCATATTAGAAACTCCTCAAATCTCACTCTTTCATTCTCTATATCAGCTATTGTCTTAGTGAAACTAGGTTCATCAAAAGTGGTCATAGCAGCATTTTTGATACGCTCAGAGGTTATCTTAGGCCTTGAATAGAAATGTTCTTTGACTGTATGCTCGCTAAGCAGTTTGTTATATGTTTCACGTAGGCTTTCAAGACCACGCTGTACTTTGATTAATTTATCATCTGCTTGTCTTTCTTTCGCTGATGATTCTTGTAATGCTTCGTATACATCAGATGCTCTAAACTGGAATGCGCCTAAAAAATCATTCATAGTGATAGAAAACGTTGATTGTTCCCCTATTTCTACATCTATTACTCTTTTAGCAACTTTTTTCATGAACCATGAAGAGAACGCTGAGCAAAGTATCAATGCTAAAAAGAATACTGGGACTATTATTACTACTGCTATACTAGCTATAACAATGACGAGCAACATCATCATCACCATCATTGCAAAAAACAATCCAAATATTCCTCCGCCAAATAGGTCTCTCAACATTCTGAACATTCTTCATCTACCTCCATCTTGCTGATATTCCTACGATACAGTCTTAGAACCCGTAGAAACTCTTTCCGTGTGTTATCATATTGTTTCTGAAGTTTCTTTATTTTGAAGTTATGCTGATGTCTGATAGAATCTAACTGTCTATCTATGGTTTTACCACGTATCATGCATACTATACTACCAGCGATATAAAGAATAATGGTGCCGAAGAAGAGCCCTATGAGCCCTCCAACGACAAACTGTATAAGGAGACCAAAAAAATCTATCATGGCAACCCCTCATGTATCCACATATCCTCAAGACACCAGCCTAAAGGATTATCTCGGCTTATCTCTTCACCTAAATGTTCCCCTAGCTCATCATATGCTCTAACTTCTAACTGGGAATCAGTTTCTCCAAAATGTTCAGGTACCAACACATATATATTTTCGCTGGTACCATAGTTTTTGAAAGAAGCCTCCCAGACCATTTTAACTGCGTTTTTCATATATTTACCTCCTATATCATCTGAGATCTTTTGAAATCAGATGAAATCTCAGCTTCCTCAAATACATCCATCAAACGTTTATCATTAGTGAAACGTTTAGCTTGGTCTTCTGTCTGCTTCTGAGATTTACGGTTCTCAGTTGTTGAAATATTGAATGTATTATATGTCTCAATGATATCATCCATAGTAATAGGTGCTACTTTCTTTTTCTGAATAGCATCATTCATCTTAGTCTTAGCTGTCCGCACTATCAACTGCTCAAGATCGCTACCAGCCCACATCTCAGTTTTCTTAGCGATTTCCTCCCATTTGATATCATCAGCCAATGGGAGTTTCCTTTTAACAGTTGCATGAATCTTCAAAATCTCGACTCTTGCATCTTTATCAGGATAAGGCACCGGGACAACGCTATCTATACGACCTGTACGACGCATAGCTGGGTCTATATTCTCAACCAGGTTGGTATTAGCAGCGAAAAACCATTCACGGTTCTCATCACCAAGTTTCTCAAGTAACATCGAAAACACTTGTTGCTGAACTTGACCGCCGCCACTGGTATCACTCTGACCAGAGCGTTTAGCATAACGGGTATCAAGCTCATCAGCGAATACTATACATGGAGCCATAGCATCAGCATAACGGAAAAACCTTCGCATACCTTTCTCTGACTCCCCAACCCATTTGCTCATAAGTTTATCAGGTTGCATAGTCAACATGGTCATATTGGTCTCCTTAGTCAATGCTTTCTGGATAAGTGTCTTACCTGTACCAGGTGGTCCAAACAACAACAGACCCCTTGGTTGCTTGATATCATACTCCTTAGCATAATCCGGGTTTCTCAGAGGCAATACTATCTCATGCATCAGACGTTCTTTCAACGCTTTGTATCCACCTATCGCCTCGAAACCATATTTAGATGGCTGCACAACCTCAACGATTGGGTCTCTAGCAATAAGATCCACTTTTAGTTTAGCCAATAGACCTAAATCCATCTTATGGTTATTACGGATAGCTATCTCAGCGATTATTGCATCTATCTGGTCACGGTTTAAACCAGCAAGAGCTGTTATCGCTGACTGCATAGTATCCTCATTCATCTTCTGGAATGCTCCACCTTTTTTTGCTTCCTCTAAATCCAGTTTTCTTTCATCCCTAGTGGATTTAGGCGGTGTAACAATCTTACAATGAGACCATACAGCCTGAGGGAGAATAGTTCTATCCTCTAAGAATATGATAACTGTCGAACCAGCTTTCATTATCCTTTGGTTAGTAGCCCAGCTTAGGAAGATATTGTTTAGAGTCAGATTTGACTCCAACAAGTTTTTTACTACTACCACAGCTGAGCCTTCCTCAAGTTTCTCGGATACTTGGTTGAGGAGATATTGCATATCCCCCCCAGCATCTCGCACATTAGCTAGTTCTCTCTCTGTGAAACCATTGTCTACTACTGGCATGATTTCTTTGAAACCTTCCCAGTTCTCAAGTGTATACCAGTTTTCTTTCCCGTTAAGGTTTGAGAGGATAGGCCTCTTCTCCATAAGAGCCCTACTCCTCCGTATGTCATCTGTTTCAACGATTATAACAGCTGATGCCAAAACCTTACGATAGAGCTGGAGTTCCTTAATCCAATCCATCGTGGATTACTCCGATTCTATACGTGGGGCGATAAGGAAGATTACTTTACCATTGCCATCTGCAAAACTATACTCAGCTTTAACTGGGTTGTCCTCTGCAAGGTTCAATGTAATCTCACTAGCGTTACCCTTCAACAATGCATTTAAATAGTCAAGGCTAAAAATACTTCTATAAACCCCGTTGGTCTCAAGAACTGGTAGGTCTTCTTTTGATAGGACCATATTGACGGTATCTACATCGCCCTCAGCTGAGAACTCAAGTTGCTCTTTTGATACAGAGATAACCATATGGTCTGATAGAGAACCTGATGCTTTTATTGCTTTAGAAAGCTCTTTAGCAGGTACCACAACCTTTGCTGGTAATAACAACTTAGGTATCTTTGGGTCAGGTACACCAGCAGTATCTAGAAGAGCCATCTTACGAGTAAGGTTACCGACTTGTACTACCAACCTGCTAGATTCATCATCGTAATCTATCGTTAACATATCAGAACTTGTTGATACCTTCAACAATTCAGTTAGTTTATCCAAATCGATAGCTAACTCAAACTCAGATGCATGATATTCCTCAAATGCTTCTTTTCCGATATCCATCTGTACCATAGCTACATGGGAGGGATCTACAACAACTGTAGATATACCTTTCTCATTTACTTTTAGTTTCATCTCATTGACTATAGTACTACATATATTTGATATCTCTTTTATTATCTTAGCACTAGCAACAATATGTAGACCCATCTCCTTAGAAGCCACCTTTTTTTCTTCTTTAGCCTCTTCTTTGGGTTCCTCTTCTTTTTCCTCAACTTTTGTTTCCTCTTTAGGCTGTTCCTCTTTAGCTGGTTCAGCCTTTACTGGTTCATCTTTTATTTCTCCTTCAAACTCTATTTCTCCTTCTATTTTTAGTTCTTCTTCAGGCATTTTAATATCCTCCTTCTTCTCTATTGTCTCTACATTCTTCTTTGTATTTACAAACAGCACATATCTTATCATTAGATATATACTGACTGAAACAATCAGGTAACGTTTCAGATGGTTCTTCTTTCTCCTGTGCATAACATTTCCTACAGAAACATCTAATCCTGTTACCTGTCTGAATTATCGTCTCTTTCTCATCTATAATGTTTCCACATTTAATGCAAACAAATTTCATAAATCCATTCCTCAATTTTTTATTTATCCTAGAAGTCTTATCAAGACCATGTCAACTAATATTATTACAAGGCTAATCACCCATAATATTTTCCTCAAATTGTTTTCTGTCATCTAAGACCGTCTCTCACTGGCTCTGGTCTACGATTAGCCATAAACTCGATTCCTTTCTCAGTTGGCTCAAAAATAAAGATGGTACGTTGATGCCCTCGTTTTGATTTATGATAACCAACTGGTTTGATGAAATCAAGTTTTTTAAGCTGACCGATAACTGTCCCAAATATACGGGCATTCTCATATATTTCACCAGTTGCATCCTGCATATCATCAGCATCAGCTTTACCCTGATAGATACATAGATGCATAAAAAGAGTACATAGTTCACAGAACTCAGCACTTTTGAAGTTTATCATATAGGTTATAACATCATCAAAAGTATCAGTGAACTTTGTTTCCCTACGAGCTTCAGCTAACCGGTGTATATCCTCAAATAACTCATGGATGTTCTCATAACGTGCTTGGAGTATATGACGACATGGAGTATGCCATCTTTTAAAATGTTCACAAGCACCAGATGGTTTCCCATCTTCACCTGCACAATGCCAATATCCTTCATTGTCTCTATATACCCCATATTTCCTGCTGGTATCATGTGCAGATGGTATCAACTGGAAGTTGTTGAAACGTTTTTTATCAAGAGTTGCATTCTCGATACATTCATCCAATCGTTTCTGCATTTTTAATCCCTCTTTTTTATCCTCCCTCCTCCATCCAAATAACTTGGCTCCAATTGGCCTAATAGTTTATCTAGTATATTTAATATAGGCATAGTCATAGCTTCTTCTCGCACCCTAAAATGATATGTTCTATAGCTACCCATATTCCTAGTCTCCAAATAAAAACTCATTCCAACATTCATCGGAGCATAACCCTGAGATTAGTTGCTCTCTCTGCCATTTAGGTGCACCTGGGAAAATCAGCTGTATTGGTCTGTTATCCCCCAGGGGCCTGTTTAGAACTGTCTCGTAAACCTTCCCACAGTTAGGGCATTGCTGTATCAACTCTTAGCCCTCCCAAGGAACTTCAAAGTTTTCCTGGAGATGCCCGATTCTCGATACAATAAACCATTTACATCCATCCTCCGATAGTTCAAGTGTTGATTTATGTGTTTTGTATTTTTTCCCTTCTAAATGAGTTTGTATTATATGTGTGACCTCTGTCTTTTCAACATCCATTTTTTGTTTAATCCTCCTTCCATCTTTCACCCATGTTCTTATCAAAATCATCCTGGAGTTTCTCAGAACCACGGAACAACTCATCCCGTATCTTAAAAATTGTTTTACATTCCTCAGACTTCAAAACATGCACATCCATAAGACAAGTACTAGCTTTTTTAAGATGCCGAAGTGATTTATTGATATGTTTGATAGCACGGTTAAACTGTTTAATATCGACAGCTGACTGAGCATCACGGCGTTCAGCACCAGTTATCTCCTTCCTAGCTTTATAATCTGCTAATGTCTTTTTCTTTTTACGTTTATCAACCCATTTACCTTTCTTATTTTTAGTCATTTTTTCCTCCTTTTCCTTTCCCAGTGTTTCTCCTTTTTCAGAAAGACTTTAATATCCTATATTATATTATATATAAGTATAGGAGGAGAAACAATGGCATATAGTATGAACAAAAATGGTAAGACGTACACTTTATATCAAAATAAAAAAAATCCAAACCTTAGATATTTTTCATCTAAGAAAAGTTCTAAAGGGAAAGCAATAGATGTCCCTGCAGGATATAAAATTATTACGAATAAGCGTACTGGCCTACCGATGCTAAAGAAGAAATAGTCTTTTTATTTCTTCTTTTTATTTTTTTATTGCTATATCCATTACCTCGTTTTCCATATCATCCAATAGATCAGAGATATTACCAGCATGATCCCGGTAATCATCTATCATATCAAGTATATCGACTATAAGCAGAGAAGCCCTAGACTTTTTAATCGTCTCAAGTTTTTTTATCTTATCAAGATAGCTTTCTATCTCACCAGAGATGGTTTCAAGCACCGCTTTTTTCTCAAGTAGTTTCTTCTGATGGATATCTATCTTTTTGTCGATATATGTCGTAGCCTCATCATGCCTATCAGTTTCCTTGTCGTCGTCCTGAACCACATATTCTACAGAATCCTCTGTTTCTTTATTTTTTCTGAACTTCAATTCAATTCCCCCTCAATCTCTAGAAGGATGTTATCATAATCCTGAACAGTCATAACACCCTCCCTACTCAAAAACTCTTCAACTACTCTAACTATCAACTTTTCTTTTTTCTCATCCATAAATATTCCTCCTGTTTCATTCATTCCTCAACAGTTTTATATATTTTGATGTTGCAATCACTACAGCACCAGCCTATAGTCCACATGTCGGTCTTACTTCCTCTGCCTAACTCTTTTTTACATTCAGGGCATATCAATATATCACCCCAACGACAACTCCTTTTATCATATTAGGAGTAATAACCTCATTGTCTACTACATGGTTGTTATCACCTTTAGCTCTAAACAGAAAACAACCATCTGCTACATATTTCTCAACAATTCGATGTGATACTGGTATATCACTCTCCGATGAGTCATATATTATGATATCTCCTATCTGGATATTAGCTATATCCTCATCTGATGGTTTAAAATATAGATAGAGAGAGACACCATTGGTAGAAGGAGCCATACTATTAGTACCTACCCCTTCAGAGGTATGTAACTGTGGGACATCTTTTAGATACAAAGAATAATCTCTACCATGTATATCATATACTGCAGATATCTTAGAATGATTAACCCATGACTGCGGCCCAGGGACATTACCAAGACAAGGCTCTCTTACAAATGCTTCATAAGCCATATAACCAGTAGCACCTAGAACAAAACAGCTGATACATAGCCCTATAAAAAGAATAGTGATTACTCGCTCTTTATTCATAGCCCCTCACCTACAGGGTTATAATAAAACTGCAGACAACTATTACAACAAGCAAAAACTATCTCTTTATCATAATTATCTATAACAGATAGCTGTCTACTATTACATATAGGGCAACAATCTAAACCAAGTGGTCTACCATGAATATCATGATATCTATCTGTTGAACCATCCATAACAGCGTTGCAATAACTTACTATCCTATTTCTCATACTTTATCTTTATCCTCCACGTTTAAACAAGGCTATAAACCTATTTAAAAGATAGATGAAACTATTCTTTTAACACCATGTCCTCGGTATGAATTGTTTCCAAGTTTTTAAATGTATCATTTCCTATATCGCTCTAACAGCCCACGGCTCATAGTATCAAAACCTTTGAAGACCACTCTACCTTTATCGTAGTCCTCATAGTATCTATCAAGGTCATATGGGAAATCCTCTGATTTTTGACAGACTTCGCAGAACCCAAGCTCGTTACCATCAACACCTACAAGATATTCACGTCCACAGAGTAAACAATAATCAACTCCATCTTCCCACATTTTATAACCCCAGTCTAAGTAACTCTTCATGAAGCTTTGGTTTTTCACCATCAGGTAGACTATCCCAAAACTCCATTAATAGATTAAAAGCCTGCTCCAGGTTATAACAACGAGTGACCAAGTCATCATATCGTCCATCATATTCTTTATAGATATCTTCCCAGCTACTCATATTATCTTCTCCAACAACGAGGGTGATACCCTCCAATTTGTAGTTTCAGTTCTAACATTGATAGATTTCCGGTTGATCTGTGTTATCTTCCCAGTCTCAGTCTTACCATATTTGCCTTTGAACTTTACTTTATCGCCGACACTGAAATTAGTTGTCAACATCTCCTCAATCTGTTTATTACGTCTTTTAAGGATGTCCCAGAGTTCATGTATTTCCGCTCTATCCTTGATAGCCCACATATACTCAACTACTTCTTTTTTCTCCATTTATTCAACCTCAAGTATCTTGTTCTCAAAAAATTGCCTTAATATTCAGAGGGCAACAAAGCTACCCTATCAACAATATAGAAACTCAGTTCTCGTTTAGCATCAGTATACCCATATTTCTGGCTATAAAGAATATTTTTATCTCCATCAGTTATAACCATCTGTCCCTTATCATCACCGAGTAGCTTCAACGTAATATGTAGAAAAGGCATATCCTTAAACTTCGCCTCAGCGACAGCTACCGCATCGGTAACAAACCAGGAATACCCGTTATCCACTAGGTATATCACGCCATCGGTAGCAACTGTTTCAAAAAACGGTAATCTATGATACTGTTCAGTTCCACTGAAATAACCAATCCGTCTCAGTTCTAAATCCTTCATAGAGTTATCTTCCCACCATTCTTCAAAGTATTCATCTTATCAACATAGACATCTTTAGCCCTTCTATAGGTAGATGGGACAGATTCTATCTCCTCAACTGGTAACGCAAAAACGAAATCACCGCCCTCTTCCAAAGGTTTCATACGGAAAACAACTCCTTCACCATCAGCATCAGAAAGCCCTTTCCTCATAAGAGCAAGCATCTTCCTAGGGATATTGATACGTTTATCTGTACTAGGAGAAACAACTTTTATACCTGCATTACTATGAGGATCCAATGATACAACCGCAAAAAAGGATTCATCATCCTGAGGTGTCTCTTCAGGTTTTTTATATGCTCTCAAAAGCCTGACAAAAACCAGGTTTTTATAGGTTCTCAAAACCTCAACCTTAGCACGGTCAGCATCAAAAAGACTCTTTTTAACCTCATCAGACAACACATCCTTAGGTATTATAAGCCTCATACCATTCTTAGGATGCTTCGGGAGACCTTTCTCAACCTCTACATCCATAACAGGATGATAGCTCTCGCTACATTCTGCATCCTTCAAAGAGACACCGGATTTCTCACATAGCATCTCAAACAAAGGATACCCATTCAGTTTCGACGGCTGACGAACCAGAGGTCTTCTAATATCAGGTTTATCCTCCTTAGATGGAACTCTAGGAGCCTTATGGATCATCTGGGTTTTCATCTCAGAATACTCTACAAGAGCTCTGGTAATAGTCTTAGCCTGTGGAGTATTCTTCACAGCGAGAAATGCCAGAGCATCCCCAATATTGCCATCAAATTTGTTGTCTACATAACCGGCCACAGAAGACCCAACGATATTACTATACTTGTTTTGGTCTATAAACTGTGCCAGATCATCACCTGCGTCTATACTATCTACTATTTGTTTCATTTCTTTCGTTCTCCTTTCACCCCTCCTCTCGTTGGGAAGGGTTTATATATCTCGCCCTTTCAAGGAGTTGAACCTCTCCAGGACATAGAAAAGTTAATATACCATACAGATATAATAAAAAAAAGAGGGAATGGGCGTCAGCTCAGTTCCTCAAACACCAATCCCATCCTCTCCAGAGAGAGTGCAAAGAGAAAAGGTTGTTTTATATTCTCCTTCCTTTTCTCTCCTTTCTTTTTATTTTTTAGCTATATAGCTTAGTATATCTACTGATTAGAGTATGAAACGGCTGACAGCTATCTGTATCAGCTACAACCACTTCATCCACATAGCCACCCTCTAGACAGGTGTCTATACATACTATTCCGTTTTCAAATGCTTCTACTTCTATATCTCTCTTTATGTCTATTTTTTTCATTTTTTCTTTCTCACTTCCAGCTCTTTCAAGGAGTTGAACCTCTCCAGAGCATATATAAAGAAAAAATAGAGGGGGGTTTAGAGTTCCCCTTTTTTACATTTCTTAACGATAAGACAACCCTGCTTCAGATACTCCTCAGCTTTTTTATCATTAAGATATATCTTGCTACCTTTACCATTGTTTAACCTTGTAGACCATGCCTGTTTTTTTTGCATAAAGCAGTCCTCAGAAGCCTACCAAAGACATTCATACTGATCTTTAAAGTGGTAGCTATTAGTTTTATCACCAGAAAAAAAGCAAGTACTGATGATAAAGCTGCGTTTTTTGTCTCATGGCGTGTCTCATACCACACCTGTTCCATCTCTTTCTTCTCGCCTTTTCTAATAGGCATACTTTTACTATTTTTCTTTTTCATTTTTCTTTCTCGCTTCCTGACTACTTCGGGATTTGAACCCGTTGTAGACATCCAAAAAATACTAGGGAGACCATACTCAAGCCTCCCTAGACCACCCATCAAAGGGTGGATTTCTTTGTTTTGTATCTGTGAGGGCTGCTCACCCGTTACAGCTCACAGCCCTCTACTCGTTGCTCCTTCTATTTATAAAAGCCGCCAGGAGCCACTCGGCGGATTGCTAATGACCACAAAAGTGGCACCCTCAAACTGAGACTATTCAGATATGTCTCTAGTAGATGTTGTTATCATCCCCTAAGGAATGGACAAACCATATTGACCTTCCCATATCTGATACTGAGCCTTTGAGAGCTTGAATAAAAACAGCAGGTATCCATCCACACTTTTACGATATTAGGAGAATGGATTTGTATACATATACGATGTATACTCTCCCTATATAAACCTATTATTTCTAATAGGGTAACCAACCTATGCATTAGAATATCATAACTAGCTTATCGTAGAGAACGGAGCGTTCTACCCTAATGCTTTAAAACATCCAAAGAAGGATGCTTAAACCCATTGGAACATATAAGACGACTGTCCAAAAACAGAAGCCCGATATACCATGGAGAGGCATAATGTCACCATAAAACATTAGCCCCCCTCCAATATAGGATACGGTTGGGAAGTGCTAAATTCCTATTACCAGAAGGATGTCTCCTTACACCAACTGGTTATTATTCACAGAGGAGCCTTAAACCCCTCAAGCCCTAGTAGGGGATTCGAACCCCTGACCAGAGTCCTCTTTCGTTTTGTTTTTCTTTTTTTTATTTACTTTTTCATTCTCTTTTTCTCTTTCTTCTCAAAAGATATTTGAAATAAAACCATCAAGAAAAAAACAAAAAAAGGCATACAAAAACAAAATGCGAAAGACTTTTTTTATTCTCCTTATTTTTTTTCTATATATACTACTTTATTCCTACGCCCCGCTTTTTCACCATAATAAAAAAAAAATTTAAAATAAAAAAAAAATAAAAAAATAAAAACAAAAAAAAAAAAAAAAAAAAAAAAAA
>Ga0272442_10003942_pt1 | contig 20519 bp, 19 predicted proteins | sample SSMForm2O_FD_200262 | JGI IMG/M metagenome (GOLD analysis project Ga0272442, IMG submission 200262) | Marine sediment archaeal communities from Little Sippewissett salt marsh, Falmouth, MA, United States - SSM-Form-2O | ecosystem: Environmental > Aquatic > Marine > Wetlands > Sediment ... | reverse complement strand
TGTGGCATTGGTTTTTGATAAACCCCTTGCCATTTCCTCTCTTACCCTATGGGTGATATGAACACCATAATCTATACCTATACCTATCATAATAGAAGCTATAGAGATAGTAATAACTGAAAGTGGAATGTCTAAAGCCACGAGAAATCCTGGTTCCCACATGAGCACAAAGGCAACAGGAGTCATAGTCAAGAAGCCATATATGGATGAACCAAATATTATTATCAAGGCTGCCAATACAAGTAATATTGCTATAATCATGGAGCGGGTTTGTTCATCGGCCAATTTTTTATTGATGGCTACATTGATCGCATCCTGGCCAGTAAGCTGAGATGCCTGGCCGTTACGTGGTATTTCTGTCGATGATGTTATAGAGTTGACTGTATTTACTATGGATTCAGTTTCTTCCATGCTAATTCCAAGTGGAACATATACAATCATTATAGTTTTGGAGAAATCTTCGTCAACTATTCCTGCTTCGGCCACCATATCAAATATAATCGTTTCCACACCTACAAAACTGCCAATTCGTTCTATTATTGCATCTCTTTCTAGAATATCATTTACTTTTTTTATCTCCCCTGCCAAGGAATAGACGTCTACACCCGCATTTTTAATCTCCATTTCCATATTGTATATAGCATCTATTACCTCAGGATACGTAAGCCCCTGAGGATCTGTCTCAATTAACAATGCATTATAATTAGCCCCACCAAAATTGTCAGAATAATCCATCAATTTCTCAATCTCAGGTATGCCCTCAGGTGCCATATCAAAATAGTTTACATCTGTTTTAGTTTGAGGTAACAGAATTAAAGACATTACTGCAAAAAAGCACGCTATGACAATAATTCTTTTCTTGTTTTTAATAATAAACTCTGCAATTTTACCCCAATGAGGTATGTAACCGTTTTTCCCGAAGTTCAATAATAAGGAAAGAGTCGGTGTCATTATAATTGAGCAAATAAAACAAAATAGGATGCCGATTGCACAAGCAAAACCAAAGGTAACTATCGGTGCCATACTAGATATCATAAGAGAAGCGAAACCTATCATCGTCGTAATTGTAGAAAGTAAAATTGCCATTCCTGTAGATCTCAGTACCTTTTCCATCTTCTCTATTTTATTTTGCTCAGCATCTTCTTCTGCGAATCTATTCATAATATGAATCGAATAATCGACACCTAGACCTAGAAGTAGTGCCACTACAGCTATAGCAAGAATTGTCAACTGTGGTACAACTGCTCCTAAAACACCAAATGTCAAAGCTATGGCATATGCCGTGGGCAGAAGCGTGATCAGAATGCCTCTAATAGATCTATGGAAAAAGAAAAGAACGGCCGATACAAGAAGGATTGCTATAGGAAAGATTATCGTAAAATAATCCATGAAAATTTTCTGAAGTGTATTTTGCATGGCAACAGTTCCAGTTACCGTCATCTCCGAATAATATGTCCCCCTATGCTCAACGGCATATTTTGTATTATCTAATACTTCATCAAAATTTGCACCTTTTGTTAATTGGATCATTATTACAGCAACATCATATTTGTTTGTAAAATAAGTGCCCTTCAATGTCTGAATTGTAATTCTTGATATATACCTGGAAATAAGGTTTTCATCATCTGGAATTTCATTTTTTCCTGTACCTCCCAGTCCTCCTATTACATATGGTTTGGCATTTTCCTCTTTTATATAGTATGCCAGGCTCTTAACAGAGTAAACACCATCTTGTTCACCCTTATCGCTTTCAAATTCGTTTAACTTTGGATTGCAACTGACACGATCCATCTCCTTCAAAATATCGGGATCACGTATATCATCTGCTTCGACATAGATTATGATCGTGTATCCAACCTGAAATTCCCTATCTATCTCGCTCCATACTTGCACAGTCGGGTCATCTTTTGGGAGAAAAGTTGCAAAATCTGATTCCATATAGATGTTTGTGGCCTGGGCGCCTATTATAACAGTAATTATAGTGAACACTATTATGACCGTTTTTGGCCGTTGCACAAACAGTTTTGCTAATGGCGTTATGTTCATAAGTCATCCACCTCATGAACGATCTTAATTCTAACTGGCACGTAATTCTTTATTTCTTCTTTAGAAAACGTCAGATTTGCGAGTTTGTTAAATCTGTCTTCCATATCACTTGAATATCTTTTTAAAAGTATCACGGGAGAAATTGAATAATACATATAGGGGTTTTTCCCTATGCTATCATTTTTAATTTTTTTTCTATAAATCAATTTTTGTTCATGCATTTTGGAGAGAGTTTCTCTTACAGTACTTGGGTGAAGATGCGTTCCTTTTATGATCTGTTCAGTTCTAGCTCCATTTTTTCTAAGTATATAGATGTATATTCGTGATCTGGCTCTAGATTTCAATATTTCACGCACTGTGCTTTCTATGCTTTTGTCTCTTGTGATCCCTGCGTTCTTCATTGATTATGCACCGATTTTATTTAATTGATTTAATAATAAAGTCACTTTATAAGTTTATATAGTTTTCCATTTTGTCGGGTCAAAAACGACAAAACATTCTGGTATATTGGATACAAAGCAAAAAGGCCTATCCAAAAGGAGAAAAAAATATGATATTTCCCTAATTATGTCGCCTCATTTACGATGAATTGAAAGAGTGTTTTAGGTCACAAATTTTAATGTATTATATCGGGAGAAATCCGACAAAATGAAATGTAATATTTAAAGACATCTAAGAAAAATATAATGGCAGAAACATCAGTTATGGAACCTGGGAAACATTCTAGCTGACGATACCAATGGATATTGCCATGCCCACCACTCAAGTAGATACCATACAGCAACTGTACCTACTATCATTATTAATAGCATCATAATATTTCCAAATATAACTGTTGACATTGGATATTTTTCTAATCCTTTATCATTAATCTTTATTTCATCAATCATCATAATCAATATCAAAAATAACAAACAATCATAATAAAATTACCAAATAATCAAACAATCGATAATCATCATAATTAGCAAGTAGTAATTTCAAAATTGATTATATCCTCCTAATTTTAATGTAGGATCGCCAAAAAGTGTCCACACTTCCAAATTCATAATACTTATATTCATATTTCCCCAATTCAAGCGTGTTAAATCCCATGCATGTTCATCGTTTACATAATGGACAATGGTTTCCTTCCATAGATCACCCAAAATATTAACATCCTTTGCGTATGATTCAAAAAACGTCATAAGTAAATGTCCACTGACTGTATCTGTGCAAAGACTACTTGGTATTAAATAAGTTGGATTTGTATTTGCTAGACATGCTATTGCTCCACCATGTTCATATCTTATAAATTCCCATGCAAGAGGAACAGAAAGAGCATCAAAATCACCACAAGAGCAAGCACTAAAGAGCATTATTGGTAATTTTCTTTGATTGTTCAAAGATTTGATATCATCTAATGTATACCCCAAGGGATTTGGTAGTAAATCAGAATTTTTCCATTTAATTGCAAAGGGGAAGTAAGTAAATATCCTATCAGGATTGCCATGGCCAGAGAGCTCAACAAAACCAGCACCTTGATTAATTGCATTATTGACATTTTCCGTAGTTAACATTTCTGCATTAGATCGGATAAAACCAGTTGAATAAATTTTGGTCACCTCAAAATCATGTAAAATCTTTGCTATTTTATCTCCGATATATTCACCTTCAAAGACTATTGATCCAACTTTGCCAGCAAGAAATGGAAGAATAATTTCAGAAAATGTTGGTTGTGAATCTCCTCCAAACAATACAATTCTATTAAACCAATCAGAATGATATACATTATTTTCATAAGATATGATTTTTTGTATAACAATGGTTAGGTCGAATTTATTGTCACAAAGGATTCTTCCGATAGAAATATCTGGAAAAAGATTGACATTATCGATAACCTCTGAGCCATTTACTTCACCAAACACATCATTTGAATTTGAATCCCAACTGCAAAAACTCTCGTTTTCATCATAAATATCAGAATAATACAAATCACAAATAAACCTATTATGATGATTTCCAAATGTGTTTTCAACAAATCGAACTGGCATAGTTTCTTTCGTCCCAACCATCAAAACATAGTTTATTCCCCAATTTTCTATTGCACTTTTTATGAAGTATTTAATTTTTTCAGCATTATCTCTTCCTTGCACTGAGAAATAGATGCTATTATAGATATCCAATAGTGTAATTATCTTTGTTTTAATTTCATATTGCTCTTTATGTTCCCTTAGTATTTCTAATTCATTTAGGAAATTTTCAGGAGTGATAATGATAAAATCATAAAAATCATCTTTTAAGTTAGAATTATTTAATATAAAATAATTTGAATTAATTAGTATCTCATTTGTATTTAAAAATGCTTGAGTTGAAGGCCCTAGAATTATGATACCAATAAAAAAAGGTATTATTTTTTTCATAAAAGTTTAACCTCCTTATTATAATATCTTTATATTGGCATATAATCCTTTCTATATACTTATTTTTAAATGTTAACCATTAACACCATCATAATCAGCAAACAATAAAATCATATTTTCTTTTAATTAAAATCCTTGAAAGTATAGTTAATTCAAAGAAAATAAACAAATAGTAAAGAAGGAATATGATTATTGTTATGTAGATTTTTCCTCAATCCAATCTAAAATATCTCTACTAACAAGAGGTATATTTCCTATTTGACAATGATTATTAGCACTTGTTTCTTTTGTATAAATTATTCCTTTGACTGTTTTTGCATTTTTTAGCGATTTTATCATCATTTTATGCAACTTTATTGGTACGAAATTATCATTTCTTGCTGATAGTATTAGAACATCTTGAGTGATTCTCTCAGGTTGACTGTTTTTATCAGTCATATCCATCATTTTCATAGATGCTTTGAGTGGATTGTCTATATTTGAAATATACATCGAGTTTTCTGCAAACCAGTTATGATGCTCGTCTTTTTTCATTTTCTTTATCATTGCTTTGGTGGTAAAGTTTTCAAAATGTAAAAATAATTTTAGCAAACCTCTTGATAACGGTCCAGGTATTTTCCAATAATTTACTGCTCCTCCAGATGTAACTACTCTTTTTATTCGCGGCTCAAATGCAGCAGCTCTTAGACATAGATGCCCACCCATTGATATTCCATAGATTGTTACATCCTTGAGTTTAAAAAAATCAATTACTGCTTTTGTCGGTTTTTCCCATTTTTCATCCCATGAAAGACCATATTTTCTTCTAGTACCACCTTGACCGGGTCCTTCATATGCAATTACTTCGTAACCATTGTCTGCAAATATTTTCATAAGATAGTAGAATTCTTCAATAAATGAGTCAAATCCTCCATGCATCAGAATTGTTCCTTTTTTGTTACTGCCAGTTACAGGCACTTTTAATGCATGTAAGAAAGAATCATTATATGGTACTTTGTAGCTTTTTATTCCATCTTTTTCAAAAATTTTGTAAAACAATTCAATGAATTTATCATAAAATTTTATTTTGTCAGGGTCTTTTTGAGTAATGTAAAATTCTGCTCCTCTGTAGTATATTGCAGCATTTTTTAACCTGTCTTCTGCTTCTGCTCTTTGGGCTAGCTCAACCATTACACGTTTCCAATCTGAAAAGTTATTGATTCTTTCTCCTGCTTCTTTCATATCTTCAAAACGTGCAAAACCGACTGAATGCCAACGATTAAATTGAAAATTATAAACTTGTTTTCTATGGAAATCATGATATCCTACTGGTAAAGTATAACTATATTCCTTGGTCATAATAAACTTGTTAATATTTGATATACTTAAATATCTATTTTTAATGCATGTCAATCATTATTATCATAATCATCAAGTGATAATGTAAGATTCTATGCCTTGATTTAAATCAATTTACTAGTAAACACCAGTTCAAATTATAATATTTTTATATAAATATGCAGGGGAAGGGATTTGAACCCCAGATTACCGGTTATATTCTGAGTGATGGATAATAATTACTCCTATGAAAGCCTACAATTTCATAAGTTTTTCAGGTCATCCCTGTTATATCATAGGGTTCTTGTGCAGGATTCCAGTCAATATTAAACCAAGGTATCTTAAATGATATACCTACATATGGGAGAAAATACATATTTATCTCTCTAATACCCCTGATGATTTTTGGATAGATACTTGATTCCCCCCAATAATTATGACCCCATGCTGCAACAGCTTTTTTAACTTGTAATGGACCTCGTGATTCAAAAAAATCTACGTCTTTTTCATTGTGGAGGAAATTGTTATGATCAATCCTATTATCTTCAGCGATATATAATTTTACACCAATATCATTCTCTTCAAAAGCATTATACGATACATTGATCAACTCTGACGCTCTGATTTCAAGTCCGATCGTATTAAATCTAATACGATTATATTTCATATATGTATCTGCGGTCCAATATAATATTATTCCTTGTTTGTTGTATTCAACAGTATTCCCTCCGAGATATGTAAGTCCAGATCCACCTTGACTGTTCTTATCAACTCTAATTCCTTCCGTATTGTTGTAAAAATAATTATTGATAACCAAGTTATTGTGACAATAATACCCAACAAAAACCCCGATACTATTTCCATAAAAAATATTATTTGAAATAGTATTTCTATCTGATTCAACACTAATTCCCGCCTGCTCAGATCCCGTTCCACAATTTCGAATGGTAAAATTTGTTATTTCAATATCCTCCCAATTGCAATGCCAACCATACGGTATCTCAATTACTGTTGCAAGACCGCTTCCATCAATAATAGTCTCTTGTTTTATTTCCCCTATTAATTTTACTGTCTTATCAATTTGAATATTTTCATAATAAGTCCCTTTATAAACAAAAACAGTCCCGCCATCCGATACATTATCTAAGGCATCCTGTATCCGTGTATAATTTCCTGATTCACTTCCACCAACATACAACCAATTACCCCTTGAAGTTGGTAGTGGTTTCTCAGTATCTTGTGCAATCCCTGGAATGATACAGGTTCCAACGAACAAGAGAATGATTCCAACTGCTGACCATTTCACAATCAGAGGTTTCTTTTTCACTTGCTTTCCTGCCCCTATATAAAAGAACAATCCTTCGTTATTTAAATCTTTGTCAGAGATAAAAAGTATGCAGGGGAGGGGATTTGAACGCCAGTTTACTAGTAAAAATATTAGATTAAAGGATTGAAGATCTCCCGTCGAGAGTCTGCGCTAAGGGTGTAATGCTCATACTATTATTATTTAACATCATAATCGGCAAAATAATAAATTATAATCTCTTTGATATATCATCCGATATGATTATTAAACAACTTTTTATTGACTACATTCAAAATATAATAAAAAGTTGACTAATATGGAGAAATCAATATGAAAAAGTGGTATGAATCTCTTTTTGAGAATTATGGTAAAAACTATGATAATGAAAGTTATACAAAGGGAACAATTAGTGAATGTGATTTCATTGAAAAGGAACTTGATTTTGATAAATCACTAAAAATAATAGATATTGGATGTGGAACAGGTAGACACTCGATAGAATTAACAAAAAGAGGATATAATATCATAGGAATTGATTTGTCAGATTCACAACTAAAGCAGGCAAAAGAAAAAGCAAAAGTACAAAATTTGGAAATAGAATTTATGAAACATGATGCAAGAAAATTACCTTTCAAAGATGATTTTGATTTGGCAATAATGCTTTGTGAAGGAGGATTTTGTTTGATGGAAACAGATGAAATGAATTTTGAGATATTAAGAAATGTTGCTGAATCTTTAAAGAAGTCTGGTAAGCTGATTTTTACAACACTTAATGGATTATTTCCCTTATATCATTCAGTTGAAAAATTTCATTCAACAACGGATGAAGGAAATACTGCTTGTAGAAGTAATACTTTTGATTTAATGACTTTTAGAGACCATAATATTACAACAGTAGAAGATGACTCTGGTAATAAAAAGGAATTAGAATGCAATGAAAGGTATTATGTTCCATCTGAAATTACATGGTTATTAAAATCTCTTGGTTTTCAAAAAATTGATATTTATGGTGCAAAACTTGGTGCTTTTTCGAGAAACGATGAGCTTACAACTGAAGATTTTGAGATGCTTGTTATTGCCAATTTTACTTCAGAAAACTGATAAAATTGTATAAATTCATTATTCATCATCTCTATCAGCATCATAATCAGCAAGTAATAATGCTATAAGTTTAAAGTTTAAATTAATATTGTATAAATGTATCTTCAGGTACTGATAATAGAAGATTTTATAAAATATTTTAGATTTGCAGAAAGTATGGCTACTCATTATGGATTTGGAAGTGACAATCATTCTGGTGTTCATCCAAATATTATGAAAGCAATAGAAAATTCAAATAAAAATTATACAATTGCATATGGGGGAGATATATACACAAAACTTGCTGTAAATAAATTCAAAGAACACTTTGGAAATAATATTGAAGTTTTTTTTGTTTATAATGGCACTGCTGCAAATATTTTAGGATTAAAAAATGTTACAAAATCTTACAATTCAATACTATGTGCTGAATCTGCCCATTTAAATATTCATGAATGTTGTGGTCCAGAAAAATTTATAGGATGTAAACTTGTAACAATACCTACTTTTGATGGTAAACTATCAGTTGATTTGATAAAATCTTTTCTAGTAGGTTTTGAAGATGAACATATGGCTCAGCCAAAAGTATTATCCATCACACAACCAACTGAACTTGGAACAGTTTATACAACGAAAGAGATCAAATATCTTTCTGATTTTATCCATAAAAATAATATGCTACTGCATGTCGATGGTGCTAGATTAAGTAATGCAGCAGCGAGTATGAATAAAAGTCTTAAAGAGATAACAAGTGATATTGGTGTTGATATTCTATCTTTTGGTGGTACAAAAAATGGAATGATGTTTGGCGAAGCTGTAATCTTTTTTAATAAAAGTCTTTCAACGAATTTTAAATACACTAGAAAACAGGGAATGCAATTAGCCTCTAAAATGCGTTTCATCTCATGTCAATTCGATGCGTTTTTTTCAAATAATCTTTGGTTGGAGAATGCAAGACACGCAAATGAAATGGCAAAACTGTTATATAATAATATAAAAGACATTCCAGATTTAAAGGTTACCCAGAGTGTTGATGTCAATGCAATTTTTGCTGTCATCCCACAGAAATATATCTCTGTGTTGCAGGAAAAATATTTCTTTCATGCCAATAACTGTGAAGTAAGATGGATGTGTTCATTTAATACAAAAGAAGAAGATGTTTTAGATTTCGCTAAATTAATTAAAAACACTTTATCAGGTAAATAAATGTATCAAATTGAAATCATTGGATATGTTGCAGGTTTCCTTGTTGCAACAGCATTAGCACCTCAAATTATGAAAACTTGGAAGTCGAAATCTGCAAAAGACATCTCAACTTTATGGGCTATCGTACTAATGTCAGGTTTGTTTTTATGGATAGTATATGCAATAATTCAAGCAATTATGCCTTTAGCTGTTTTTGGAATAGTTGAATTTTGTATGGCATTAACATTATTGATTTTTAAATTGATTTATTAGTTATCAATAATAAATCATGCTAACCATTAACACTATATACTATTAACCCGTTTATAGTTTATGGCTAAACAAAAACTAACACTAAGCATAGATAAAGAAATAATTAATCAGGCCAAAAAACAACAAATCAATCTCAGCTCCTTCCTTGAAATACGACTGGCTGATTATCTTAATTATAAGGAGAAATGCTCCTGTCAGGATTCGAACCAGAGTAGCTGGCTCGAAAGGCCAGAATGATTGGCCGGACTACAAAATTGCAAGAGTATGTACAAAGTAAGTATAAAATAAGTGAATGTTAATGTATTATGCTAATTATATTAAAATCATGTAGCCTGTATACAAAATATTAAGCACCCTTAAGCAATTAGTTTCATTGTACAAAGTGGAGTAACAATGGCCATAGGGAAGACTTTAAAGAAATGGAAACGGTATCACAGAATTTCTGATGTAGGTTCAATAAGTCGTAGATATTTTGTTATGAATGCATTTGATGGAGCTCTTACTATGCTGGGAGTTGTAATAGGTGCCTATGTTGCAGGTATACTGGAACCTATGCCAATTATTAGTGCAGCCATTGCTGGATCAATAGCAATGGGAACATCTGGTATGAGTGGGGCATATATGACTGAGAAAGCCGAACGTACAAAGAAATTAAAAGAATTGGAAAAAGCGATGCTTACTGATTTGAAAAATGGGCTGCACCATAAATCACATAAGTTTGCAGCAATCTTTGCTGCATTGGTAGATGGCATTTCTCCTGCATTGGCAGCAATGGTAGTAGTATCGCCTTTTTTTATGGTCAGCTCGGGGATTATCACAGTTGAAACTGCCTTTTTTACATGCATAGGTCTAACTCTAGCCGTATTGTCCCTGTTGGGTGTTTATCTAGCAAAAATCAGCGATGAAAGTATGATTAGATATGGTGTTCAAATGTTGTTAGTTGGATGTGTTACAGCATTTTTGTGTGTTTTAACTTCGATATTGCTTGGAGGCAACATCGCCTAATAAATCAATCTAGTTTCTTATTTCCACGAAAGGATCTACAAGCAACAACTTCCGACTAGTTCCAGAGAAAAGCTTATTTTCCTATACATCCCTTCCGTATTTGGATTTTTATGGATGAAAAAACAAGGATAGAAAAAGATATTGTGATGTTTGAAGAAAATCTTCAAAAATTAAATGATAAAACGTCTAAATTGCATAATAATAAAATTGTAGAACTTGCAACCCAATATTATGAAGATTCAAAGTATTATCTAGAAAAAGAGGATTATTTTACTGCTTTTGGGTGTGTAAATTATGGGCATGGGTTATTGGATGCAGTTCTGAAGTTTTAAAAAAATTGCAATACTTTCAATCATCTTGTTATCAACTATATAAACAAAAAAAGACTTAGCGATATTAATCAGATGTGAGGGACCTCCTAGCATCCCACTCTTCTCTTCCCTCCCATCACCTCATTTTTTCAAAGTCGATATTTAATTTGAACATCCCAGTATGAATAAAATTGTAAAAAAATAAAGGAGGAGGTTTTTTCCTAGTTGAATTTTGAAAAGGTTCCACTCATATAGAATCCAGGCCCTAAAAACAAATGTAGGTTGAAATAGAATTCTGAACTTGTTTCATCGAATCCACCAAGGCCTACACAATATGTCCAGTTGCCGGTTGTTTCGTTACCTACTGCCCCAAGGAAAAAATAACCAATAACTAATGCACCTATCTGTGCAGTTTCCGACTTGTTATATTCTGCAAATACTCCTTCAACGCGGCCAACAATACCGACTTGGAAGTATCCTTCAATCCATCCCAATTCTATTGTTGGAATGCCAAGTATGCTGATTCACCAAGTACCGCTAAAGTTTCCTGTTGCCCAATCTGGTGGGGAATCCGTTATCAATGTGGTTTCATCAACAGTTGATACTCTGGTTTTCAGATTTTTTACACTTTGTGGAAAGACTGCTGTTGTGGTTTGCATACAAACAAAAAAAAACAGAAACGCACGCCACTAAAATAATCATTTGTTTTTTCATTTCATAATCACTTCCTAAAGATACATTATGTACAATATTATAATATTTTTTAAAAATATTACGGCACCTGTCGAATTATTGTATTAATTCCGTTCATTCGATTGTGTTAAACTCGTTTTTTACAATGATAAGATACATGGATTAAAACATCTATTAAAAAAGATTTGAATGTTGAAATCTTATAACCATATGGGTTTCATGCAAAAAAGGCATTTAATAGAACAATATTTTTATTTCATCATCGGGCTTTACACCCAATTCTCGTGCTGCGTTTCCCTGGTTTACCCCGAGCTCCATTAAATTGCTGCTACCTATGGTTGCAAGGAGTTGCCCCTTTTCTACAAAACTATATGATTTCACAAAAGATATTTCCTGTTGTTTATCTCCTATAAATGCCATGAGTTTACTGCCATAATCCAAAAAATCTCTTAGTCTGATTCCCTCAATATTTGTTATGATGTTTCCAAACCTATCAATATGGATGATCTTTCCAGTTGCTGTCCTGCCAGTTATCTTTCCTTTCCCAAAATCCATATCAATGAAGTTATAAATTCTGCCACCTATCTCCTCAAATGGTACTTCATTGACTATATGTGCTGCCACTGGGGAAAAAATATCCCGTCCGTGAAATGTATTAGAAATAGAATTAAGCATATATTTATTGTTTGTAATTTCATATACGATGAAGTCACCTAAAAAATGCGCTGATGGCATCAAAAGACCGTTATCAGGTCCGACCAATATCTGACTCTTGGTTGTAACTACTATTCCTCTTCTACTGGTACCAACACCTGGATCAACAACGGCCACATGAACCGTTCCAACTGGAAAATAGGCAACAGAATTTTGAAGGACAAAAGCACCTTCACGAACATCATGTGGTGTTATATCGTGAGTTATATCAATAAGTTTAGAATCCGTTATGGATGATACCACTCCTTTCATCTGAGCTACATATCCGCTCTTCATGCCAAAATCGGTAAGAAACGTTATTATTTTCATATACGGCACCTTCAAAAATATGAAACATGAGGTCTGATTATTAATATGGCGATTATTTTCGTATTTTTTGGTTTTTTTTCACAAAGTATTTATGTCAGAAGGGTACATAGATATGCAGATGGTTTTTGTGGAAATGGGGTACGAGATGAATTACAATAAAAAAGACATGGAAATTTTGGCCGGAATCTGGGATAAAACCGGCGGCGGCTCTATGAAATGTCCCCAGTGCGGAGGAAAAATGATATTAATACAAATAGAGCCCATACAAGATACGGAGAACCCATATGTCCCATATGATACGATCATAGAATGTACCTCTTGTTCATTCAATGTAAGGGCAGAATCGTTTATGATACTTGGAAGTGTGAAGGACTTCGATTTACACTATGTAGAAATAGGCAGTTGGTCTCCAAGTGGAAGTAGAGTTCTGTCCCGTTATGAACATGTATTGAACTATGAGCTTTTGAAGAAATTAAAGGAATCTGGCGAACTTGTAGAGTTTTTGATTGTAAATGAACACGCAGTACAAGTAGTTGGATAAAAAGAAATAAAAAATCAATACAAAGTATAGACAATAATGATACCCGATATTCTTACATTTCATGTTATGCTTTTTATTTTCTCCACCATTTTCCACCAAATCAGCAAAAATAATATATACTATGGTGAATAATAATATTAACCGGTAGGCGGTTGTCATGTTTTGAATTACCATTCATGATATCACTTCCTCCCTAATGAGTGCCGTCTACCATACTTTTTCCATCAACTCAAGTATGTATGATAGAGTGGTAGAGGCATTATTACTAGACCTAGTTATACATCATACCATCATATTCTTTAGATTCCTGTTTTTTTCCTCTAGAATGATGCTTTATAAATTTTTTTTGTCGTTTTTTTCCAATAAAACTGAAATCATGCCTTAACAATCGTATGTATGTCTTATCTGGGAGAGGCTCCAATTGAACAATACCTTTAACCTGCAGTTTTTGTAGTACCCTGACGATATTTTTCCTTGATATATGTATTTTCTTTTCGAGATCAGATATGGTTACAGGATAAGTTTTTTGTAAAAGTTTGATGATTTGTTCTTCAATTGTTCCTGTAGTAATTTCAATCATGAATGTTTAATCCGTGTGCATGGATAACAACTTTTCTATACGTGCTCATATGCTCGCATACCTTTCTCATCGTTTTTGAAAAATGTAAGTACATCCTTTTGCATTTCAGATGGATATCCGCCTGGGAAATCAATACAGCCCCGGCAGATGTCAAAGCCTATTGCCCTCTTTAACCCATCTATGCTAATATAGCCTAGAGAATCTGCACCGATTTCCTCTGCAATTTTTTCACAGGTTTTGATTTCACCATCTGGATCTCTGGCAATAAATTCCCTTCTACTACGCATATCTATACCAAGATAACAGGGGGCAATCAATGGTGGGCAACCAATTCGTATATGAACTTCTTTTGCACCAGCGTCTCTTATCCCTCGTACAAGTTTACGAATGTTTGTACCGCGGACTATCGAATCATCGACTAATACAACACGTTTTCCACCAAGAACAGAACGAATATATGAAAGTCCCCCCGCAACAACCTTATCTCTACTTTCCTGTGTCTGCTGTATAAATGAACGTTCACCCTTATCTTTCATCAATCCTTCTTCCAACGGTATACCCGATTCTCGCGAGAAACCGGTAGCGTAACGTCGCCCTGATTCAGGCACTGGAACAACAATATCCGCTTTAACAGGATGTTCCTTTGCAAGAAGGCGCCCTATTTCAACACGGACGTTGTGTATAGATCGATTGTTTATACGGGAGTCTGGCTTTGCAAAATAGACAAACTCAAACATACATGGTTTTTCACGTTTTTTTATTAGTTGTTTCTCGTAAATATTACCATTTTCATCGATAATAACTACAGATCCCCCTGGTATATCTTTTACATATTCGAAATTGATTTTCTTAAAAACTCGTGTTTCTGAAGTCAAGCAGTACATCCCATTGAACTTACCTAGCACTAGCGGTCTAATTTTTCGTGGATCAGTCATTGCAAAAAGAAATGGACGTTCTCCAGAATCAGCAAGGAATAATGCAGAATAACTGCCTTTTACGTCATTCATTACATTTTTGCATGCTTCAAAAATTATATCAACATCTAACTCTTTTTTATACAGATTGTCTGCCATAGTTAACAAAAGCCATTGAATGTCACAATCTGTTCTCGGTTTCCTATTGGTTTTTCTAGCTATCTCAGAAGGATTAAAAATATTGCCATTGTGAACAGCTGCAATGAAAGGGTTTACCAAATATTCTGGTTGTGCATTCCTCTTCAAGGAATCCATATCATCCATACCTGCTGTAGAATAGCGAGTGTGACCAACCCCGGCATTCCCAGGAGTTTCTATCTTCTTCACCTCATTGAAAACATCCCGTACCAAACCAGCATCTTTTGTCACATGAATATTTCCATCATAGGTTAGTTTTCCGGCAGACGATTGACCTCGATGTTGAATTGCAAGCAGACTGTGATAAATTAGACGAGATACTGGTTTTCCCCCTATAATACCAACTATGCCACACATTATGAAAACTGGAATAGATAGGCCTTATTTATAGATTTTTTAATAAATTAGAATAAAAATTTGCCATTCTTGTAAATTAACTTATCATCAGCATAGACTTCGCCATGTTTACGAAGATCGCACATCATATCCCAGTGAAGACCTGATTTATTGTTACTACCGGTTTCCGGATAGCCAAGTCCAACAGCTATATGTATGGTTCCGCCAATCTTCTCATCAAAGAGTGTATTCTTTGTGTATTCTTTCACCCCGTAGTTTGTACCAAAAGCAAATTCTCCGATTCTACGTGATCCCTTGTCCATATCAAGCATGGAATTAAGGAATTTCTCTCCTGTAGATGCCTTTGATTTTACAACCTTGCCTTTGTCAAACCACAGTTGAATATTTTCCACCAATCTACCATCATGAACTGCCGGGAATGAATAACTAATATATCCATTTGCAGAATCTTCCACAGGGCCCGTGAAAACCTCCCCATCGGGAAAATTCTCTTTTCCATAACAGTTAATCCATTTTCTATCTTTAACGGAAACAGTAAGATCAGTATCCTTGGCAACAACATGCAGTTTCTTCTTTGATTCCAGTAGCTTTCTAATCTTCTCTTGTTCTGTGAAAACCTTTTCCCAATAGTCAACAGGATATTTGTCATTTACATGGGCTGCTTCAAAAATAAAATCCTCATATTCTTCCAAAGACATATCCGCGTCCTGGGCTGAAGCATTCGTTGGATACTGAGTAACACACCACCGCAATTTCTTTTCTGCAGCTCTCTTCAAAAATATATCATGAATTGGTTGTTGAGCAATGGCGCCTATCGCCTGCTTCTTAGGATCAACATTTGTCATATTTCTTGTATTCTCTGGACTTATGATGGCAAGTCTCGCATTAATTTTACCAATTTCAAACTTAGAAATAGGAGACACGTACTTGAGCTGCTCCTCAGATGCGTTTTTATAATAGATTTCCCCCAGCCCGTTTATGCCTATCTGAATATATGGATGAGCGCCTAACTTTAGTGCCTGTTTATACACTTCTTTTATCAGCGGTGTGGCAATCGAACTACCGCAGATAGCAAACAAGTCATTTTTCTTAATCTCAAGAGAATGATTCACCAAAACACTCGCAAGTTTCTCTAAACGTTTATCAATCACAATATCACTTCTAAGATTCAGAACAAATAAATGGGTAAAATAGTTTCCCTAAACAACTAGATTTCTTCCCATTCCTTAAGTACAGACTCCCACTTGTATTTGTTTATCGCGTCTATTCCTTCTAGTTTACGAATGATTTTTTCATAGCCTTTTACCAGTGTTCTTATTCGTATCTTAACCATAAAGTCGTATTTGCCTGCAGTAGCCGTAACCCTTGTAACACCACGAATATTCCATAATTTATTCATTGTTTCCTCAATTGGATAGCCAGGTTTCACATTGATGAAGACATATGCCTTCACTAATGCAAGTGCAAACGAGACAATGCCAAGAATTACAAGGATTGTACCTATCATTTTAATAAGTATCATTACGGGATCCGTTGAGAAAGGTGGTATGATATTGAAATATGAAATTATCAGAGAAAAGGGTATAGCAAAAAGGACAGATGATGCTCGTACTGCCTGTGTGACACTTGCCTTTCCAATCCCAAGAGCACGTATATAAAATACATAAGAAAAAAATGTGATGCCCATTGTAAGTGCTAACCATTTAAAATGCTCAAGAGATGAATTTATCGCTGTGACGAAATGGCCAGTTCCAATAAAGATATCATAAATTAATACTATAATTGCAGTAAATATACATGAAAATACAACATTCCAAAACCGGATATTTAGAGAATCATTTGGTCTGCTGTCAATTTTTACAAGTTTTAATTTTCTTTGATAAATTGAAAAGAGGACCCACGCTGGGTTTATTACTAGAAAGACAATGGCCAATGACTCTAGATTGATGCCCCCAGTTAACGAAATTGATCCGAGAATTGCACCAAACGTTACAATGAGGGAAGATTGAATTTCAGAGAGCGTTGGCATATCCTTCTCAGTGATTGATTCAATGATAATTAGATATAAGATAACAATCTGGGAAAAAGGAATTACTGCAGATGGGTCGCCAAGTATAGAGAGCAATGCAAAATAACCAATAGTGAGAGTGGAATTTCCTAATGCTGCAAGCATATGGTATTTCAGTTCATCTTTTCTTACCAATCTGAGTCGTTTGAAAGAAGGATCTATAAGTTTAGACCCAAGACTCCCGCCCTTTATAGGTATTGAACAAATGAGGAGGATGAAAAGCGATACAACTACACCCACTAAAAAACATGAAAGACCAAAAACCCACGGATCAGGTATATAAAGGTTAATAATCGTAGCATCTATAGCTGACACTCCAGCAGCAATAATTGCAGAGGCAAACGCTAAAGCGTAAAAGAGATATTTTCTTCTAATCTTCATAGTGCAATTTCTTTTTCTATAACTTGGGTTGTTGTCTTTTTTACACCATCTACCATTTGAATTTTATTTGTCACTTCTAGAAGTTCTTCCAGATTTTCAACATGCACTCTAACAACGATATCGTATTCTCCTGCAACCACGGATATTTTTTCCACATTTTCTATTTTTCTCATCTCCTTAATATTGTTGCTAGAGTTTCCAGGACGCATCGTTATTAAGATATATGCATTTATCATAATCTTTCCACCTAATTTTCTCAGCCGCTATATCAGTCACTGTTATAAAGCTATCTACTATGGTTATATATATTGGTTATTGTTGAAAGTATTAAAATAGTATTTATTTAATCCAGGTGGACTGTCATGACACAAATTTCTGAGGCAAAGAAAGGACAAATCACAAAGGAAATTAAATACGTTTCAAAAACTGAAAAAATAGATGTGAACATAATCAGAAAACGAGTTGCATCTGGCAAAATAGTGATTCCATATAATCCAATTCATTCACCTAATGCACTTGGTATAGGCAAAGGTTTACGGGTTAAGGTTAACGCCAATATTGGAACATCAAGAGACTATTGCAAACCTCGCGAAGAAGTTGAGAAAGCAAGAATATCCATGGAAGCAGGTGCACATGCCGTCATGGATTTATCCACAGGTGGAAATCTAGATGAAATTCGTAATTCTCTCCTTAAGGAAGTGGATGTACCATTTGGAACGGTTCCAATTTATCAGACAGGGATAGAGGCTATCAAGAAACATGGTGCTATTATTGACATGACTGAGGATGACATGTTTAACATGTTTGAACATCAGGCCAAGCAGGGAATTGATTTTGCCGTAACTCATGTTGGAGTTACTAAAGAGAGCGTGGAAAGACTTCGAAAGCAGAAACGTCTGATTCCTATGGTTTCCAGAGGTGGAGCATTTCACATGGCATGGATACTGCACAATGAACAGGAAAATCCGTTGTATCAAAATTTTGATTATTTACTAGAAATAGCAAAAAAATATGATATAACTCTTAGCCTTGGGGATGGAATGAGATCCGGATCTTTGTATGATTCAAACGACCGGGCAAAGTTCCAGGAACTGCTGATAATAGGTGAACTTGTAGAGAGGGCAAGAGAAAAAGGAGTCCAAACTATGGTTGAGGGACCTGGGCATATGCCCTTAAATGATATATCACCAAACATACAGGTTATGAAAACGGTAACAAAAGAGGCTCCGTATTTCGTACTTGGGCCTCTAGTTACTGATATTGCGCCAGGCTATGATCATTTTGTTGGTGGTATAGGTGGAGCAATAGCAGGCCTTGCCGGAGCTGATTTCCTCTGCTATTTAACACCTGCAGAGCACCTGTCCCTCCCAGACAAAGAGGATGTTAGAGAAGGGGTTATTGCAACAAGAATAGCCGCACATGCCGCAGATATCGCACGTGGCATAGATAGAGATGTTGATTTTGATTTCAGCAAAGCACGAGAAAAACTAGAATGGAATAAAATGTTTGATCTTTGCATAGATCCAAAAAGGGCAAAGGAATACAGAGGCAAACGGCTACCCATGGAAGACGAAAATGCGTGTTCCATGTGTGGAAATCTATGTGCTATTGAATTAGTGAAAAAATATCTGACGAATAGTAATAAATAAAAACACTTCCTCATCGATCTTAACTTTTTTAAGGATTTTTAGAAACAGCAGTTTCTCCGGATCTATTTTTATCGGGGGAAAATAAGGAAAGATTTAAATCATAAGATATGCATTCCTGATTAGGAGGTAAATCCTATGGCATATGAATATGAAGGATGGACATTATATACGAGAGATGTGGAACTTAAAGGTGGAAGGAACCAAACAATTTATTTCTTTAGCAAGAGAACACCAAAGAGCGGTAAGCCTTGCGACAAGCCAGACAAATACAAAGTTGGTGTAAATAAGAGAACTGGTCTTCCATATCTACAAAAGAAATAAGACAGTTTCCCTATCTCTTTTCTTTCTTTTTTTATCATTTTTTAGGATTATGCTGGAAGTATTTAATCGTATCCGCCAATTTTTAAGCTTGGATCCCCGAATAATTCCCACTGTTGTACCATCTTTACATCCATTTTAGCTTCATCGCCAAGGAATCTATGCAAGTAACCAGCCATCGTATCTCCATGGTTCTCTCCAAGAATATCACGATGTTCTTTTCCATAAAACTCAAGGAAACGTAGCTCCAACCAACCATCTAGTACTTCCAAATAATCGGCTATTGAGTTGTTGTCCGAATCATCCTCCCCATGTGTTCCAAGTCCAGTATTTGCAATGGTTGCAATTGCTCCTCCGCCTTTCTTGCTGGTTAACCACCATGCCCAACAATTGGTAGCCCACCCATCATACCAAAATCGGCTCCTCGGCCCAAAATAACGCAGACCCTTTTTCTCAAGACCATTTTTAATACTTTTCATAACCGATATGTCAAATTCACCGTTATGACAGCCACCAACAATTGTGATTGGGAGTTTCTCCTTGTTTCTAAGCAGAATCATATCTAGTACGCTATAACCTGTGCACCAGTTATTCTCATCTGCTGGAGGAAAATGAGTATTCCATGAAACATCACTACCATGACCACAGAAAAAGGCAAATCCACAACCAGGATTCATTGCTTTGTTGACAGTTTTTCTATTAATATCTTGTCCAGAGGCATATACTTTTACAGGTGTAAAACCTGGCATAAGTTCTATTGCCTTCTCTGATATAAGTTCCCCTTCATTTAGGTGAGCAGCATCTACGTAAGAATCACCAGCTGCAAGAACCAGATTTTTAAACCATTCATCATCACATTTATCTTTCTCATA
>Ga0272442_10003939_pt1 | contig 20531 bp, 15 predicted proteins | sample SSMForm2O_FD_200262 | JGI IMG/M metagenome (GOLD analysis project Ga0272442, IMG submission 200262) | Marine sediment archaeal communities from Little Sippewissett salt marsh, Falmouth, MA, United States - SSM-Form-2O | ecosystem: Environmental > Aquatic > Marine > Wetlands > Sediment ... | reverse complement strand
CGCTCAATGTTTACCGTGTGGAAGGCGTGCTCAAGGGAAGGGTGGAGCGCTGGGACCGGGACACCCTGGCAAAAAGCAGGGCTTACGTGGGCCGGCAGGCGGAGTGGGAGGAACTGGAAAAGTTTGTGAAAGATTATTTTGAATCGAAACCGGGCGCTCATGTGCCGGTTGTCGGCTTGAGAGCCGACGGAGGAATGGGCAAAAGCCGCCTGGTGCACGAGTTTATCGACCGGAGTTCCTGTCCGAAAGGACCGGTACTCAAGGGCAAGACGATTTCCTATGCCGCAGCCCCTTACTGGGTTTTTGCCAGTGTGGTGAAAAACATGATGGAAGCCAGCGAGGGAGACCCGGTCGAGAAAGTGAGAGAAAAATGGGAGACCCTGCTCGAAAAACTCGGCGAGTTCTCCCACCTGCATGAGGATACCAGAGAAAGTGCTCGCCAGTCCCTCGCCGAGTGCGAGGATTATCTGGCCTACCTGCTCGGAGTGGCTCGTGAAGCCGACCGGATCAAAGCTGTTAAACCGGATAAACTTAAAAAAATCATCTTCGACGCCTTCCGTACCTTTCTCGAAGCGGCGAGTGCGCTGCCGGATGAAGGTGAGGCTGTTTACGTGGTTTTCGACGATCTGCACTGGGTGGATGAACTCAGCCGCGAGCTGGTCGATTACCTGATGGATAACCTCAAACCGGCCCGCCGCATGCTTTTTATTACCATGTTCCGCCCTGATTACAAACCCTCGGAACACTGGCGCAAAGGGATAAACTATTTCGAAATCAGTCTCAAGCCCCTGAGCCTGGAAGAATCTACCGACATGGTTCAGAAAATGTTGAAAGGGCTGGTTCTCACCGATGAACTGAAAGATCTGATTTACGACAAAAGCGGGGGCAACCCGTTCTACATCGAGGAGATTACATTTTCCCTGATCGACCAGGAGGTCCTGGTCCAGGATGATCAGATTCAGCCTGGAAATCCGATCTGGATTGTCAACCCGAGGGAAAAGGATGTTGAGCTGCCGGATTCGATCCATGGAATGGTCCAGACCAGAATCGACAAGCTGGATGAGGAGGTGCGTAAGCTGATGTTCGAGGCCTCGGTTATCGGCATGGAATTCAACGTGGACCTGCTAAGCGAGCTGCACGCCAAGGCCGGAGGGGACAGGGAAAGCGTCAATGAGCTTCTCGAAAATTTAGAGGCGGCCCGGATGATTGTCTCCAAAGCGGCCGGGCCGGCTGCAGAGGCGGCAGATACGTTTGGGTTCGCTAACGTGCTGATTTCCGAGGTAAGCTACAACACCCTGCTTAATTACAACAAAACCTTGCTCCACGGGCTGGTGGGGGAGTGTGTCGAGGAAATCTACGAGGGTGAGAAAGTGCCGGAAGACGAGCACTACAGGCTCGCGTTCCATTTCGAAAAGGGCGGGAAGGCTGATAAGGCGATCAGCTACCTCGAATCCGCCGGTGAACAGTGCGCCACCCGTTTCAGCAACAACGCGGCGATCGAATGTTACACGAAACTGCTCACCCAGTTGCCGAAAAGCAAGAAAAGCGGAGAGGAAAAAACACGCATCCGCCTGCGCGGCACGTTCAGGCTGGCCGAGATAGAATACCTGCTGAGTGCGCTGGATGAGGCTTACAAACATTATGCCGAGTGCAGCAGGATTTCCCAGGAGCTGAAAGATTACGAGATGCTCTGCAACGTGCTCACCCGCGCCGGGGAGATCGAACGGATCAGAGAAAATCCGGAAAAGGCCGTGAGGTTTTTCGAGAAATCTCTCGAACTGGCCGAAAAACTCGGATTGGATTATTATGTCGCGGACAATCTTGCCAACCTGGGTATTGTCCAGGAAGAAAGCGGAGATTATGCCACGGCGATGGAGTATTTCCAGAAAGCGCTTGCCCGGGCTACCACAGATGAGCAGCGTCAGAACATCTCCTACTACATTTTCCAGAGATCATGAGGACCCTTGGCTCGTTCCCCTCGGTTGACCTTACCGCCAGTGGAAATACCGATAAACAGAATAATTGTGCCGGGTGACAAGACCCGGGCGAGGTAAACCCGCACCATGCAGCCGCAGAAATACGGTAAACTCACTCTCTACGGGCCCCATCCGCTGGAACAGGATGATGAGGGGCATCTGAAATATCACATGGCCGATGTGTTTCCAGACTACTGGAGCATGATTGTCGGCAACGGCCTGCACATTTCCCTGGCAATGGATTTTATCGAGCAGCTGGGCGAAAAACGGGGCAGGGAGCTCGATGATAAAGAACAGCAGGCAATCTGCGAGGACCTGGTTGCACTGATTATGCGGGGCCACCATGTTATGATCCGCTCCATCCCGGACAACATGGAAAAATGTTTCCGCACCGCTGATCTGCTCGAAGAAGTAGTACCCACTGAGATGATCCGCTTTACGGGCAGGAGAGACTCCAAGGTCAGGGAGGCTTTCAAGCTCCGAGGCGAAAGCTGGAAAATGACTCCGCGCTATTTTACAGTGGAAGAAATTATTAAGCAGATCAATCTTTCAAAGGTCACGGTGGGGACGAAAAACTGCTATTACTACAAAGTGGAGTCCGGCGGCCGCCTGATCACTTTCGCCACTTTTGCCGCTGTCGCTGAATCGATCTCCGATTTCAAGGAGTTCAAGGCCCGGATCAACGAAGTGGTCGATCTTTATCAAAGAAAAAACAAGCTGTTCGTCCGCGAGCTGGATTTTTTCAATGTCGACCATGCAGTATTCGATTTTTCCCTTATTCAGAAACTCGCCGAATATGTCAACAGCATTAAAATCTGGGGCAAGGCTCAGAGAAAAAAGGCGGACAGGCTCTTTCTCGCAGCCCTGGAAAATTTCAAGAGTGCAGTCTCTCCCGAGTTTCAGTATGATGATCCCAACAACCCGGTCTGGCGCAATTATTTCTATTCCGAGCTGAACGAAATCCCGCCCACCGAGGAGTCCATGCTCGGGATAAGCTGCGAGTTCAACATGAATATCCATTGGCTGCCGGGGTGCCGGATCAGGAACGGCCGCGTGGATATGGACCCGCATGTCGAGGAGCCGGTGAGGCGGTTGATCGAGGAATTTTCCAGACTCTACGGCCCTCTGGAATATATCAATCTGGGCCGGCTGATGAGAAGCCAGAGTGCCAAGAGGGCTGCGGGAAGCTACCGCGAGGTTTTCATTGCCGTGCTTAAGCAGAAGCACGGTGAAACCGAACAGATCCGTATCCTGCGGAAAGTGATGCGCAATGTCCTTTATTACCTCAACCGCGGCCATTCGATCAAGAAGGCGAAACAGCTTGCCGAGGGCTACCTGGAGTACACTTTCGACCGGCGCGAAATTCTTTCCCTGCTCGGTGTCAATACCCCGGTTGTCGGCCATTTGAGCCGAAAAGAGGAGCTGCCCGGTATCGGCGCAGTGCCCGTTGCTTTTTTCGACAGGCCCTACATTGACGGATTGGCTACGGACAAGGTCTCGGATTTCTATTACGAGCACGATGGGTTTGTCAGGGCGCAGGCCGGCCTGCTGGGCTACGAAGCCGGTCTCAACCTGCTGATCGGCCGTGTCGATCCGGACACCGGCGCTGTCTTTTTCGGGGACGGGGATGAACTGCTTCAGTTCGGCAATAACCGGTTCGAGCCCACCGGGCTCGTGCTGGCTGATTTCACCGGGACTTTCGCCGATGTGATAAGCCCGCTGGAAAAATTTATCCCTTACTATGCCGATTACCTGGTGGACATGCTCTCCAGGGTAAAGGTCAAGGGCCTGGGCAGGGAAGGCCTGATCGAGGTCGGGGAAGTTTTTATCGAAGCCATGAGAAAAAGGATTCTCGGCACGAGGGAGATACTCTCAGGCAGCAGCAGAGCAGGCCGCATGATCGGCGAACTGGTGGCCAGCCGTGATGAGGAAGTGAACCCTGTCAGGCTCAAGTGGGAAAAAACCCGCCAGAGATTGCAGAATCTGAATGTGGATGATTTTATCGAACTCTTCCGGAGTGATGTCCGCCGCAAGCTCAGGTTTTATAGAGCCTGAGCTGAAAAGCCGCTTTTCAGAGAATCTTCCTGTTCAGCCCGGGCCAGGGCTGTGATAAGTTCCTCCAGATTCCCGTTCAGGATATCCTCCAGCCTGTGCAGGCTCAGCCCGATCCGGTGGTCGGTCACCCGGGATTGGGAAAAGTTGTAAGTACGGATTTTGGCACTGCGGTCCCCTGAGCCGATCTGGAGCTTTCGGTGGGCGGCCCTTTCCTGGTTGGCCTGCTCGATTTTCATCCCGAGAAGGCGGCTGCGCATAACGCTCAAGGCCTTGCTCTTGTTCTTATGCTGGCTTTTTTCGTCCTGGCAGGTCACCACCAGTTGGCTCGGCAGATGAGTGATCCGCACTGCTGAGTCAGTGGTGTTCACACTCTGCCCGCCGGGGCCGCTGGAACGAAAGACGTCTATTTTCAAATCGTCAGGCTTTATCTCCACGTCCACCTCCTCGGCTTCCGGCAGTACCGCTACCGTGGCTGCCGAGGTGTGAATCCTCCCGCTCGATTCGGTTGCCGGGACCCGCTGCACCCGGTGAACTCCGCTTTCGAACTTGAGCTTGCCGTACACACCATCGCCTATAACCTTGAATATCACCTCCTTTATCCCTCCCTGCTCGGTATTATTCAGCGAGATCAATTCCTGCCGCCAGCCCATCGACTCCAGGTAGTGACAGTACATCCGGAAAAGATCCGCGGCGAACAGGGCCGCTTCATCACCCCCCGTACCTGCCCTGATTTCCATGATAGTGTTCTTGCTGTCCATCGGGTCCGGCCGGATCAGCAGATCGTTCAACTGCCGGATCAGCTCCTGCTCCTGCTCCTCCAACTGTATTATCTCCTCACCGGCCAGCTCGACCAGCTCGGCATCCGTCTCGGTCTCGACAATCTGACTGTTTTCGACCAGTTCTTTTCTGGTTTTGCTCAACTTGTGCCAGGTCTCCACAAGGGGCGCAAGCTGGCCGTGCTCCCTGGCCAGTTCCTGGAGATGTTTGTGGTCGGAGATCACCTCAGGCTCGGACATCAGGCTTTCCAGCTTTTCGAAGCGGGCCAGAATTTGGCTGATCTGTTCGTCCATCTCGTTTTGTCTGCTGTAAAAGTTTAAGGCGAGGGGGAATAAGACACTTTCACCGGGAAAAGGAGGGTAGGCCCTACCCGTCGTGCGCCGGAACCGCCACGGGTTCCTCCAGCGGGAAGATGTCGAGTTTGAGGGCTGATTTAAGGGCTGTCACGGCCACTTCGACCTGGCTTTCATCCGGAGGCCTGGTAGTGATTTTCTGAAGCCAGAGCCCGGGCGCCACCACTATCCGGGTGATAATGTTGTTAGGAAAGCGGTCGCTCAGCTTGATCAATTCATAGCTTATTCCGCCGATAACCGGGACTGCGAGCATTCGCAGAAACCTCTCTCCCCAATCGGCTGGTTTGCCGAAAAACATGAAAATAAATATACTCAAAACCAACAGCACCAGAACGAAACTCGTGCCACAGCGCGGGTGAAACCTGCTGTAGTGCCTGATATTTTCCCAGCTAAGCTCTTTGCGCGCTTCAAAAGCGGCGATAGTCTGATGTTCGGCGCCGTGGTATTCGAAAACCCGCCCGATTTCTTTCCACCTCGAGATAACAAGAAGGTAGACGAGGAAAACGGCTATCCTCAGCACGCCATCCACAACATTGAACCAGAAGGGGCTCGATATACCTAGTATCTCGGTCATCAGCAGCGGCAGGTAGAAAAACAGCGCCAGGCCGAATAACAGTGAAAAAAACACCGTGCCCACCAGGTACGCGGTCCACCAGAAACCTTTTTCCCCGGAACCAGCCGGCTTTTCGCTCACAGTTGAACCGTTTTCTTCCGGCGCCTGGTTTTCAGCGCTCGCCTCTGCCGAGAAACACAGGGCCTTGATCCCGAGTACCAGGGTTTCCACGAGGATAATCGCCCCTCTGAGAACCGGCATGTCGAGAATCCTGACCTTTTTGCCTATCGAGCGCCAGGGCTCCGTTTTTACCACGATTTCGCCCTCGGGCGTACGCACGGCTACTGCCCAATTATCCTCCGCGCGCATCATCACGCCCTCGATTACCGCCTGGCCGCCCATCTTAAGTTTTTTCGGGGTGGATAACATTCAAGCTGCTCCAGTTTCGCGGCTCATACAATTGTCAACATTCCACGCCGGAGGATCGCTGGCGGATCGATCGCTTTCTCTTCTCAGCAACCCCTCCGGGTGCGCTTTCTGAGCCTGATTTTGCTCAAGCAACGGTCTCTGAACTCAGTCTTTAGCGCTCTTCGCACCGGAGCCGGCTTCCTTGTCAGCTTTCACCGCGGTGACTGACCCTGCCTTGGCGGTTTTTTTCTCACTCGCTCTTTGAACCGCTTTCTCCTGCAGTTTGCGGCTCTTCTCGTACTTGCGCATGAACTGCTCTACCCGTCCGGCCGTATCGACAAGCTTCTGTTTTCCGGTGTAGAACGGGTGGCACGCCGAGCAGATATCCAGGCGCATTTTGGGTGCTGTGGATCGAGTGACGAAGCTGTTACCACAGGCACAGGTAACCGTGCATTCGACATATTCAGGGTGAAGACCTTTTTTCAATTTAAACTCCTTTGCCATATGGCATAAAAGAACAACTCAAAGCAAACCGCATGGCGTGGATGGAACTTAATCCGGTTTTGCCTTCGCTGAGAAAAGGTGCGGCCTTGCTGCCGCAGCGAGCTGGCAGATTTTTGCCGCCCGGCCGGTTGTCAGGCTCCAGCCGTAAGAAAAACCGTTGGCGGCTGTCAGCCAACGGTAGTCGGTAAAACAAAATTTCCGAAGAAACTAAAATAAAATAAAAAGTTTTGAAATTCAATAGAAATGCTATATTATTGACATTAATTGCTCTGAAGTGTAAATTTCTCATACAATTCCGTCTATCTAATTAAAATAAAGCTATTTGTTAAAAATGGCAAGCCAGGAACAAAGCTCTTTTGACCTTAACTCCGAATCTCGAAACCGGAAAGAGGCCTTGAGTAGTCCGCTGGACGGACTGTTCGAGGCTGGAATGGAGCTTTTCGCCGGGGGAAGGTATGGTGAAGCTGCTGCGCATTTTGAAAAGGCGCTCCAGCTTAACCGCAATCATACCGAAAGCCTTAAGTATCTTGGACTGACTTTATTACGCCAGGGCAAATACAAAAGCGCTGCAGAACGGTTTCAGCAGGTTTTGTCCGCGCGGCCGGATAACGAAGAGGTTCTTCTGCACTGCGGTTCGGCTTATCTGGCAACAAGCTGCTATGAGGATGCGGAACGCTGCTACAGGAAAACCGTCGCGGTTAATCCCAAGAATGCCAAAGGTTACCTTGGGCTGGGGCAGGTGCTCTACAGCAAGGGCCTTTACAGCGAGGCCATCGGGATTTTCAAGAGAGGCAACGAGCTGGAAAAAGACAACCCGGAAATCCTTTTCATGCTCGGCGAGGCTTACAACAAGCATGACGAGATAGACCGGGCCATCTCCTGCTTCGAGGCCATCCTGAAACGCCAGCAGGATAAACCCAAGGTTTATTATAACCTCGGCATCCTTTATGATAAGAAAGCCCTGCCGGAAAAGGCGAGCCTGATGTATCGCCGGGCGAAAGAACTGTCCTCGCCGCAGTCTGGGAGCAGGATGAGCTTCTCCGTATCCTCGGCAGGAAACCAGGAGGTTTTCTTTTCCCGCTCGCTGACCGTTGTCGGCCAGGTGGCTTCGAACAAGAAAGAAAAAACTATGAACCGGGCGCGGTATGAGAAGTTCCGCAAACAGCAGATAGGGAAAAAGCCCCGGCGGCTGCTGGATCAGGTGGAGGGAATAGAGCGAAGCGGCACGATGGATTTAACCAAAGCGAGCTTGAAAATTAACGAGGCGATTAAGATTATCAAGGAGAAAAGCAAGTAACCTGCGATTGACGCGCTGATTTTATTGACCGGCTTGTCTTACTTACCCCCACCGAATCGAGATTTTCGATATTTCATGATTAAAATTGCTGTTATCACTTCCAAGGGTGGAACCGGAAAAACAACCACTGCGGTGAATCTGGGCCACGGCCTTGCCCTTAGCGGCAAAAGAGTTATGCTGATCGACTGTGATCCTCACGGTGACCTGGGGCTGGTTTTTTCGGTTGATGCGGAAAAAAACCTCTCAGACCTTCTGCGAACCGGAAAGACTACAGTGACTCAGGTCAGGGATAACCTTTTTCTGATCACCTCGGGGGGGCGTACGCTGAATGAAACAGAGCTCACCATTGCCGGGCGCGATGGACGCGAGTTTATCATGCGCAACACGCTGAGTGATCTGCGCAACGTGGATTTCCTGATCTGCGACTGTGCCCCCAGCCGCAGCCTGATCAATATCAACGCGCTGGCCCTGGTGGAAAAGGTTATAATCCCGGTGAGCATGGATTACCTGGCCATGAACGGAGCCAGGCATACGATCGATCTGATGCGGGAGATCAAGCGTTATACCAAAACCAATCTGGAGCTGCTCGGGATTCTTTCCACCCAGTATGATGTGCGCACGAACCTGTCCCATGAAATATATAAAGTGCTGCTGAAACACTTCCCGAATAAAGTGTTCGAAACCGTGATCAGGGTGAATACCCGGTTGCGCGAGGCCCCGAGCTACGGGAAAACTGTTTTCGAGTATGCGATCAACAGTACCGGGGCCGAGGATTATTTCAGTCTCACCAATGAAGTGCTCAAGAAAATCAGTTGATTTGAAAAAAATCGATGTTTCACAGCTTATGAACAGAATCGACTTTCACAGCTCCTGGTTGCTTTCAGTTGTCCTGCTGCTTGCTCTCTCGAGCGTCGGTTTCTGCGCCTTGCAGATAGTGGAGCCTGCCGCCGGTGCGGTTGTCTACGGGCATGAGAATGTAAGGTTTCTTGCCCGCTGGGTGGATGAAACCCGGCCGCCCGGGGCGGCCGAACTCCGTTATTTGTGGAGTTCAGATGTAGACGGCCCTCTGGCCGAGGGCATGCGCACCAGCGTGACCGGTTTGAGCTATCGCGCGCACAAGCTCACACTCGAAGCTGTCGTGGGAGATTCCGTGCTCGGCAGTGTGGAAACTGCGGTCACGGTGATCAAACCCCCAGAGCAGTTCACCCTCTCGGAAAGAAACGACTGGGAGAGCGAGTTTTCCCCGAGCGGCACTCAGGTGGCCTATACCTCTTTCCGCAGTGGTGACCCGGAAATCTGGGTCGCCTCCGTTGCCAGCCGCGCAGCGAACAGGATAACCTACAAGGGAGGTTTGACCCCCACCTGGTCGCCGGACGAGCAGAGGCTCGCTTTCTGGAGCGACCGTGCCGGCGGACGCGACTTGTGGATTGTCGATCTCACCGAGGAGCAGAAAACCGCCGTGCAGCTCACCTTCGAGTCGGGCTCCGAGTGGATGCCTGCCTTCTCCCCGGTGGACGGGCGTCTGATATATGCCTCCAAGAACGGTCGCAGGTTGAACCTCAAAATAATCGATACCAATGATCCGGATGCCGCCCCGGTGGAAATCCTCGGGCCGGGCGAACAGCCGGTGTTCCCGCGCTGGTTCCCGGACGGAAAGGAGCTTCTTTTTACCTCCTACAGCGATACATTGCCTGCTGTTTGCCGCCTGTCGCTTGAAAGCGGCGCTGTTGCACGGATCGGCTCACCAGGCGCCGAGGATGCCGATATCAGTCCGGACGGACGGCTGATCGTGATGGTTCGCCACGGAGAGCTGTGGCTTCACCGCCTGCAGGACGGCTACGAACGGCCCCTGACCCGGGACCACGCCGGGGCGCTGTCGCCCCGCTTTTCCCCGGACGGCAGCCAGGTGATCTACGCTTCCACCCGCAGCGGCAATTACGATCTATGGCTCCTGGACCTTCCGCTTGGTGAATAAGCCGCTGCCCTCCGCAAAGGATCGCTTCCCTGCAACTTCGATAACCCCTTTCCTGCCGGATTGCTGACTGATTACAGAGGCCTTTGACAGAGGTTTTTCTTGACGATATTTTAACTCTGAGGTATAGTAAAACACGAAGATGCTTAAGATTATTAATGTGGAGGGCGCTTCTGCGGCCCATCGGGTGGGTCTGCGGGCCGGGGATCGGATAGCCGCTATCAACGGCCAGACGGTTGAAGATTATATCGATTTTCATTTTCATGCCGCCGATTCATTTCTGGAGATCACTGTTGCTCCTGCCGGCTCAAATGATTTAAGAACTTTTACTCTGGAAAGAGAGCCCGGGCGGAGTCTCGGGTTGCAGGTCGAGCAGCAAAAGATTAAAACGTGCCGAAACCGGTGTGTTTTCTGCTTTGTAGACCAGCTTCCCAGGGGATTGCGCCGCTCGCTCTATGTGAAGGATGAAGATTACCGGTACAGTTTTTCTGATGGCAATTTCATAACCGGCACCAATCTGTCGGAACGCGATATCTCGCGTATCATCCGGATGAGGCTGAGTCCGCTGTATGTCTCGGTGCACGCCACCCGGCCCGAGATTCGGCGCAGGATCTTAGGCTGTAGCTTCGAACGTGATGAGATCATGCCCCTGCTCGAACGGCTGGTGGCAGGTGGAGTGAAACTGCACGGCCAGATCGTGCTTTGTCCGGGAATCAATGATGGCCCGGTGCTGGAACAGACGATAGACGATTTCGAGGGGCTGGGGCCCGGGGCCATATCGCTCGCTGTGGTTCCTGTCGGCTTGACCGGCCACCGTCAGCGCCTTGCCCGGATTCAGCCCGTGACCGTAGAGGTTGCAGGCCGTACCTTGAAGCTGATTCACAAGCGGCAGAGACAGTACAGGACACACAGAGGCGGGCGGTTCGTTTTCGCTGCGGATGAATTTTACCTGCTTGCCGGCAGGCGGATCCCTTCGCACAAAGCCTATGAGGGATACCCGCAGATCGAGAACGGAGTGGGTTTGGTACGCAGTTCGATCGAGTCTCTGTCCGGGTATTTGAAACGCGGCGGCCCGTTGCCCTCCACACCCGGCGCACGCTACCGGATCGTTACCGGCGCTCTTTACCGGAAAGTGCTTGAGGCGAGCCTGCTGCCGCGCCTGAAAGACCTTTTGCCCGGGAGGTTTGAAATCACGGTTGTCCCCAATTCTCTTCTGGGCGAGTCGATAACCGTGGCGGGTCTTCTGGCCGGGCGTGACATTTTACGGGCCCTGGAAAATGCCGGGCCGGCGGATTTTTACCTTTTGCCGGTGAGTGCATTGAACGATGACGGTTGTTTTCTCGATGATCTTCATCTGGATCGGATAAGCGAAGCGCTCAAACCGGGAAAGGTCGTGTTCGCCCGGAATCTTGCAGAGGCTTTGAACCGAATCGCTGAAATGGAGGCCGGCAGCGAGGATTAGGAAAATAAATCCTTAACCTGTGGATTGATCATAGATTGGCAACGGTCTGTTCTCTTCAACCGCGGAGTGTAAAATGAAAAAACTGTCTCTGTTGATTTGTCTGGCACTGCTATGCCTGGCTACAGGTTGCGGGAAAAAGGAACCTGCACCTGCGCCCCAGCCGCAGGTGGCGCAGCCCGCGCCGGAGCCTGCACCAGCGCCGGAACCTGAGCCCGCGCCAGCGCCTGAGCCCAAGCCGGAACCCCAAATGAAAGTTGTCGCCATCCCGGGAACTTTCACTGTCCAGGTCGCTGCGTGGGAAACGAAGACTGAGGCGGACAAGCTGGCCAGCTTCTATAATGGCAAGGGATACGATGCCAGAGTTGAGCAAGCCGATCTCGGTGCGGGGAGATGGTACCGTGTGAGAATCGGCACTTACGATAACTCGCTCAAGGCCCGTGAAGTGGCCGAAAATATCGCCCAAAAGTACAAGAGCGATATCTGGATAGTCAAATTGTAAGAGGGTCTGGCAGACTGTGAAATCGCTTCCCAGAGTAGCAATCATCGGCAGGCCGAATGTGGGAAAATCAACCCTGTTCAATCGGTTAGTCGGTCGAAGGGTGGCGATTGTTGACAGCACGCCCGGGGTAACCAGGGACCGGATTTACGGGATTGTGGAATGGAACGAACGCTCTTTCGGCCTTGTTGATACCGCCGGAATAATCAGCCAGGTGCTCGAGAAATTCCATGAAGAGGTCCAGCTCCAGGTGGAAGTGGCCGTTGAGGAGTCAGACCTTCTTCTTTTTGTGGTCGATGCCAGTGAGGGGCCTACCGCCGGGGATGAAGACCTTGTGAGGTTTTTACGGCGCACAGGGAAACCTGTTGTAGTCGCGGTCAACAAAATCGATGCCCGCCACAGAGTCCCTTTAGAAGAGTTCCATCGCTGGGGATTCGAATACCTGATCGATGTCTCCGCCCTTCGGGGAACCCGAAGCGGTGACCTGCTGGACCTGCTCGTTGCCAAACTTCCTGTCAGGGTAAAACCGGATACCGGAATCGCGGAAAATGCAGTCAGAGTTGCCGTGATCGGCAAACCTAACGTGGGCAAAAGCTCGCTGGTTAACCGTCTCGTCGGCGAGGAGCGTGCGGTGGTGAGCGATGTGGCGGGAACCACCAGGGATCCCGTGGATACGGTTATCCGCTACCACGGACTCGATCTTGCCCTTATCGATACGGCTGGCTTGCGCAAGAAAATGAAAACAGCACGCGGCCTGGATTACTACACGCTGATGCGGACCATTGGCTGTATAGAACGCTGCGATCTGGCTGTCCTGATGCTCGATGCACGCGAGGCCATGACCCGCCAGGACCTGCGCATTGCTGATATGACAATCGAAAATGGCAAGAGCCTGATTCTGGCAGTGAACAAGTGGGACCTTGTCGAAGGAAAAGATTCCAAGACATCGGCTAATATTGAAAAAGAGCTGAAAAAGGATTTCCCGCACCTGGCGCACGTACCGGTGATTTTCGTCTCTGCGCTGACCGCTCAGCGGCTGGGCAGACTTCTTCGCCTGGTGGTCGATATCAGTAAACAGCGCCGGATGAAGATACCCCAGGAGAGCCTGAACGAGTTTCTCGGTGACGCGGTGGAGAATTTTCACCCGCCCGTAGTGGAGGGGAGAAGGATTGTGCTCCACGGCTGCAGGCAGCTTGCAACAGCGCCGCCTTTGTTCGAAATATATGCCAGCCGCCCCGAGGGGATTCCCGAACACTACAGGCGCTACCTGGTCAACCGTCTGCGTGAGAGATTCCCTTTTCCCGGTACGCCTGTCAGACTTCGTTTTGCCAGGCGCAAAGAAAAGAAAAAGAGCCGCCATTAGGCGCGCGCAGCAAAAATTATTTCTGCCAGCGGAGATCTGTAAGTGGTTTATTATCTGATTCTGGCTGTGGCTGCTTTCCTGGCCGGAGCCTTTCCAACCAGTTATTTGGCAGGCCGCCTGCTCCGGGGGATCAACCTCAGGGAGTACGGAAGCGGCAACCTGGGCGCCACGAATGTTTACAGGGTGATGGGTGCCAGGCCGGCCATGCTCGTGCTGGCTGTGGATATGTTCAAAGGCTTTGCACCTGTTTTCTGGCTACCCTCTTTCACCAGCCAGATTGACCCGGTGGCCCTTAAAGTCGTTCTCGGCCTGGCCGCTGTGGCCGGTCATGTGTTCAGCCCCTTTGTCGGTTTTCGCGGGGGCAAGGGAGTAGCGACAGGGGCAGGTGTGGTGTTTGCTATTTGTCCGTTGGCCGTGCTTTTGTGCCTGGCGCTCTGGTGCGCGGTTTTGGCCCTTTTCAAAATCGTCTCGCTGGCTTCAATAGCCGCTGCGGTTTCTCTGCCGGTTTTTGTCAATTTAACTATGGAGCACTCAGGCGCAGGTTTCGCCACAATACAGGTTTTTTCTATCGTCATGGCGGCTGTTGTGTTTTTTACTCACCGTTCCAATATAAAGCGGCTGATTAAAGGGGAGGAAAAGCGCCTGACCCGGGGAGGGAGGGGTCAAAAATGAAAATCGCGGTGATCGGCGCGGGAAGCTGGGGCACGACTCTGGCCGATCTCCTTGCCAGGAAGGGTGAGCAGGTGAAGCTCTGGGCTTACGAGCCGGAGGTGGCCGAGGGGATAAACCGCTTTCAGAGAAACGAGCTGTTCCTTCCGGAAATTAAACTCAGCCCGCGGCTGGAGGCTACTTCAGAGCTTGAAACCGTGGTTCAGGGAGCGGAGGTCGTGCTCACTGTCTGTCCGAGCCACGTAATGCGCTCCCTGGTCGGCCGCGTGGTGGGCGAGCTCTCGAAAGGCGTGATAATTGTCAATGCGAGCAAGGGGCTGGAAACCGGTACTCTTCTGCGAATGAGCGAGGTTATCAGCCAGGTGGTTCCCGAAAGCCTCGGTGCCCGCCTGGCAACTCTCTCAGGCCCGAGTTTCGCTTTCGAGGTGGCAAAGGAACGGCCCACCGTGATTACCGCCGCTGCCGGGAACGAGGCCGCCGCCGAATTGGTGCAGCAGCTTTTTTCCACGTCCTATTTCCGCGTGTATAAGCATGATGACATGGTTGGGGTGGAACTGGGAGGAGCGCTGAAAAATGTGATCGCCATCGCTACCGGGATGATCGAGGGGGTAGGGCTGGGAGTCAACACTCGTGCCGCGCTGATCACCAGGGGGCTTGTCGAGATCATCCGGCTCGGCACGGCGCTCGGTGCAAAAGCCGCCACTTTCAGCGGGATCTCCGGGCTCGGTGACCTGGTGCTCACATGCACGGGAGATTTGAGCCGGAATCGGACTGTCGGCCTCCGTATCGGCCGGGGGGAAACGATGAAGGAAATTTCAGAGGGTTCGCGGACCGTGGCCGAGGGTATCCGCACCACTGAGTCCGCTTATCAGTTGTCCCTCGGACACGGCGTTGAAATGCCTATCACCGAGCAGGTCTACCGGATTCTTTTCCAGGAGCATTCGGTTAAAAGTGCAATCTCCGAATTGATGAACCGGGAACTTAAACAGGAATATGAATAAAAAAAACTTGCCTGTGCCGATAAACTGCATAAGTTTGCTATTAACAACTACGGAGTCCCCCCATGCCCAGGATTTTTCCGGAGAAAGAATATTATTCGATAAGCGAAGTCTGCGAGATGACCGGCCTCAAATCGCATGTGCTGAGATACTGGGAGTCGCAGTTTAAAATTCTCAGCCCAGCGAAAAACAGAGCCGGCAACAGGGCTTACCGCAAGAATGATATTCAGATAATTCAACTGATCAAGCATCTTCTCTACACGGAAATGTACACCATAGAGGGAGCTCAGAGAAAACTGGCACAACTGAAGCGGATGGGGAAAAAGGGAACCGATGCTTTGCCGGGAAGTGAGAAAAACCAGGAGGTGCTGCAGAATATACGCCGGGAGCTTCTGCAGCTTAAAGAGTTGATTAAGGAATGATTTTTCCCTTGTAATATCAAGGCCGGAAAAGTAGATTTACAGGCCTGAATCTGACTTTGAATACGAGATAAGCAGAAAATCATCTTTCAGTAAAAAATTTCATCGGGGCGTGGCGCAGTCCGGTAGCGCACTGGCATGGGGGGCCAGTGGTCGCTGGTTCGAATCCAGTCGCCCCGACCATTTATTAATAAGGGTTTGGGAGAAATCCCAAACCCTTATTAATTAGTATAAAATATATTTTCCAACCCTATTTCCAACCTTGAAAGGGGATTTCGAGGCAAAAACAGGGAAAAGAACTGTGACCTGCCCCTCGAAAACGAGCAGAAATTGGCATGGCCGCGTTCTATTACCCCTCGCCCACCACATTCACCCGTTTCCAGCCATCCATGGCTACATTTTTCTACTGAATAGAGCAGTTTACCTTCCGCACCCTGGCCAAAGTCTCCAACGCTTGTGCATAATGCCTTTGCACCGCTGTGTACTTTAGTCGAAAGAGGCAGTGTCTCTCGCTGAGGGATATAATCAAACGGGAAACTCTCAGGACGGGGAAGGCTTTAAACCTCGGTAAAGGAGAACTTAAAAATCAGTTGCAATTACTTAGAAGTGCACCTTAATTTAATACGTCAAGTGTCCAGCATCTTCTAAAGACATGCAAGGCATAACAGCGGAAGGAGTCACCCATGAAGAGCCGCATTCCAGCAGTCGCCGTGTCGATAGTTCTGGTCGCAATTTTCTCGTCCTGTTCTCTCTCCGTATACAGCGAGACGGAGGAAACTACCATCCGGCAGCGACTGGAAGCTTTTATCGACAGCATTTATGTGATCGATACCCACGAGCACCAGCGTGTACCGCCCGCTTTCGACAAGGACAAGGCCAATTTTTTCAGCCTTCTGCAGCGTGAGTACCTCCACAGTGACCTTGTAAGTGCCGGCTCGCCCGGCGTAAGCGGGGAACTGGTCGACAACGGGGATATCGGCCGTCTGTGGGAAGAGAACGGACGTTACCTGGACTACAGCCGCAACACAAGCTATTACGGCCATTTCCGGGATGGGCTGACCCTGCTCTACGGTTTCGGTGACACGTATTTCACACACGAGAACATAGCAGCGCTCTCGAAGAAGATTGCCGCCAACTATAGCCGCTTCGACCAATGGTACGATGAGGCTCTAGGCAAAACGCGCATCGAAGTGATGTTTAACGACCAGTACTGGAGCATGTTCAAGACAACCGTGGATCACGATAAATTCGGGCTTGTATTCCGAATAGACGAACTGGTGCGCGGTACCGCGCGGCGGGGAAAGCTCACCGATGCCGAAGGCGACTCGGTCAACAGTGCCTATTATTTCGCTGCCAAAGAGGGTGTAAAGCTTAATTCCTTGGATGATTACTTAGAATACGCCACCGGATGGTACGAGCGGTTCACCAAAGCCGGAGCAGTGTGCTCTAAGTGCGCATTGGCCTATCACCGCACGCTTTTTTTCGAGCAGGTGAGCGCGGAGGAGGCCCGACGGCTCTACCGCCTGGATCCGGACAAGCTTACTGCCGCACAACAGAAAAAGCTCGAGGATTTCATGATGCACTGGTGCATGGAAAAATGCGGTGAGTACGATCTGATGCTCCAGGTGCACACCGGCTACTTGGCCGGAAACCGTGCTCAACTGGACAACGGTCGCGCGGTGAAGCTGATCAATCTGTTCCTTGCCCACCCGGACACGAAAATCGACCTCTTTCATGGCGGGTATCCCTGGTGGCTCGATATCGGGGCCTTGGGCAAGTCTTTTCCGAACGTTTACATCGATCTTGTCTGGTTACCGCAGATATCGAGAAGGGCCGCCGTGGAGGCGTTGCACGAGTGGCTGGATGCAGTGCCCTACAACAAGTTTTTCTGGGGTGGAGACTGCTGGAGCATCGAGGGGGCCGCTGGCTCACTGGAATACGGGCGTTCGGTGGTGGCACAGGTGCTGGCCGAGAAGGTTGAAGACGGCCTTATGACTGAGGAACTTGCCTGTGAGGTTGCACTTGGCATTTTCCGGCGCAACGCGATTGAGGCTTTCGGCTTGGAGGAATAGCATCTTTTGGCTAATGGGCTAAAGTTGTCCAACATGTTCTGGCGATGTACAGACCCCTGAGAGCGAGTGGGCGAATAAGAGTAGATAGTATAAAATCCGACAGTAACGATAGCAGCAAAGGAAGCGAGCCGGGGGATCGGCCGCAAGATCATTTTTTCTCTTCCGGTATCTCGGTCAGAACCTTACCTTTTTCAGCCGCCAGGCGGCGTAACATTTCCACAGCCTTTTCACATATTTCCCGGCATCTCTCTTCAGACGGCCCGAACGCCATGATCTCCACAGGCATACCCATCTGTTTTTCGTATTCTCCGACCAAGGCTTTGACATAGGTCTCCGGGTTCTCTTTCGTGACACTTGTCATCAGGGGGGCGAGCTCTGATTCGGGCATCCTGACCAGTACCCGCCTCGAGATGCTGTGGTACATGGTCTCTTTTTGCACTGCTTGAGCCACATGGGTGTCGAAACAAGCGTATACTTCCCTGGGAGGGCCGGGAAGACTGATGATTCGTATGCCATCTTGATCGATAATCGTGACCGGAGCCACGCCTGCCGGATTCGCAAGGCAGGTGGATTCCTCGAGCGAGGATGTGATTTTAGCGAAATGGCGGGGGAGTTTTTCGACCGGCAGCTTCCTTCGCTCTGCAATGGAGTCAAGCATGTCAGGACGCGCAACGATTTTTTTACCCGTTACGATCGACAGGGCGTCCCGGGTCTTATCGTCGTTTGTCGGGCCCAGCCCTCCGGTGGTAAAAATGAACCTGGGTTTACGGCTAAGTGCATCCCTGAGCACAGAGCATATGTCGTCGATGTCATCCCTCACACAAACGATTCTCTGAACGAGAACCCCCCGCCGCGTGACCTGGTCTGCTATCCAGTAAGAATTGGTATCGTATACTTTGCCATAACAGAGCTCGTCGCCTATGGCGATTATTTCTGCCCGGACATTTGGTCTTACAGCATCCGTTATTCCGAATACATTCTGTCGGCAGCCTCCGAACTGGCAAATCAAGCTTATAGCGATCAAGGCGCATAATTTGTGTAAAATCTTCATTTTACCATCCTCTCTTAATGCCCTGGAATCTGCTTTACATACTCCCGAAGACGATACTACTTATTATCAGAGCGTTCAAGTGTTAAATTCACCGTGCAGGATTAAACGCCAGCCGGATGAGCGAGGCCAACCCTTTCGGTTCCGTTTCAGAAAGTGAAATGAACGGGAAATACTCCTCCGGCAGGGCAGTCTTAATCAACGGTATTTTTTCCAGGATTCGGTCAATTCCAGAATTTTAATAAAGGACCAGGCCATGAGATACTTACACGCTTGCACTCTGCTCAGCTTGTGTTTGCTTGCCCCCCTTTCGCAGCTTCAGGCCCAGAACGCTCATTACGATGCCCTGCACGCGCATTTCGAGCGGTTGGCTACGGCGCGTTTCGACACCCTGTTCGACGGTGTCGTGGACTTGAAAAGCTGGGAAAAAAGAAAAGAGATCACCAGAAAACAGCTTTGCAGCATGCTCTGGCACGACCGGGAATGGCTTTCGGAGCCTCCGCCGGTTGAAATAACCGGACGGATCGAGCGGCCGGATTACACGCTCGAATGCCTGGTGCTCGAGACAGCACCGGACATCTACTCGACCACCAACCTCTACCTGCCGCGCCGTGGAAACGGGCCCTATCCGGTAGTGCTCTATCAGTGCGGCCACGCCAATAAAAGAATATTTAAGCACCACGGAGCCTGGTTTGCGGCCCGGGGCATTGCGGTGGCTATGATGGACAATATCGAGATGGGCGAGCTCGAATTCACACACCACGGGATCTATTCCCACGCCTGGTGGCACTGGTATAGCCGCGGCTTTTCGCCAATGGCTGCGGAGCTTTTAAACGCTCGGCGCACCCTTGACTACCTCTGCACAAGACCGGATATCGACCCTGAGCTTATCGGCGCCACCGGAGTTTCCGGCGGCGGCATGGCGACCTTTTTTCTCTCCGCAGTGGATGAGCGCATCAAGGCCGCGGCTCCTGTGTCAGGATCGTTTTCGACTGTGGGGTGGATCAGGCATCGGCTTAGCTCCGCCCATTGCGACTGCCAGTATCCGGTTAACTCTTACGGTTTGCTCTATTCCGAAATCGGCGCCCTGACTGCTCCCAGGACCCAGCTTATCTGCAACGCCGATGCCGACCGGGGATTTCCCATGGGCCCGTTTAACGAGATGGTGGGGAAAATGAGCGAAATCTACCGGCTCTTCAGTGCCGGAGACCAGTTGCGCACAGCCGTGGTACCCGGTGGACACGGGGATAATGAGGTGATCCGGCTGCCTGTTTACTCCTTTTTCCTCAAAGAGTTCCTCGGTATCGACACCACAATCACCGAGCAGGGGCCTGTCGATACTCCGCCGGACGATGAACTGCTATGCTTTAAGAACGGTTTTCCCCTGGATGAGCGCCTGAGCCGGATTGACCAGGTGATAACGCCACCGTACCAGGTCCGCTCTGTTCAAAATCTATCCGGTTCGGCAAGGCAGAAGAGGACCGGGGAACTGGTCAGTCAGCTCGGGAACGAGGTTTTCCGATATTTCCCGCGCGGGCGCGGGCCGTTCGATCCCCGGTGGGGCGAGGAAAAGCCGCTCCGGGGCCGGAGTGTCAGGGAAGTGAGTTTCAATTCGTTTCAGGACCTCAAGGTCAGGGGCAAGTATTCCGTTCCCGAATCGATAGGCTCGGAGAAATTGCCCGCAGTGCTCGTGCTGGACCACCGCCGGGGGATTCCGGTCTGGGGCAACAAGCAGGAGTTCGAAGGCTACCGCTGGGGTGAACGGGCGGTGCTGGTGGTGGAAACCCTCGACCGGGGTCTGCGGGCTGTGGAGAACAACCTCAGAAGTTTCCAGGATGACGATCCGCGCCACCACCTGAAACGCGAGGCCATGGTGATGGGTACGACATTTGAATCGATGGAGGTCTACGAGGTGCTGCGCTCGCTTGAATTCCTCCGCTCGCAGCCCCGGGTGGACCCGGAGAGAATCACTGTACTGGGCAGGGGAGAGGTCGGGATCAACGGTCTTTACGCCAGCCTTCTCGACAGCGCAGTGGAGAGGGTTATCCTCGATTCACCTCCGGCCTCGCACCTGCAGGGACCTTGCTACCTGGGAATCTTGCGGTTTAC
>Ga0272442_10003937_pt1 | contig 20535 bp, 26 predicted proteins | sample SSMForm2O_FD_200262 | JGI IMG/M metagenome (GOLD analysis project Ga0272442, IMG submission 200262) | Marine sediment archaeal communities from Little Sippewissett salt marsh, Falmouth, MA, United States - SSM-Form-2O | ecosystem: Environmental > Aquatic > Marine > Wetlands > Sediment ... | reverse complement strand
TAGTTAATTCAACGAGTCAACCAAAATTGATGCCGCTAGCACTTTTGGCTACTAATATAGCGTTTATGCTCCGTAAAGCCGGTTTTTATAATCTATTGACCTTTCTTCATTCTTCTGAATTTGTCAAAAGTATTCTTTTTGAAAGGGGAGAATCGATTGAAAAAAATGCTTGGAAAAATTTACAACCATATGCAATTAATAAAATTGAAGAAAATATTCAGAAATTGATACTACGTATCCCATCTTTATCAATGTATTGGAAACAGTTTGGTAATTGATTAAGTAATGGCACCAATGTTAAAATGTAGAGATCAAGGACTTCCCGGACAGTCAGTCCGTCTTAGGATAAAGTTCCCCGACTGTCTAGACAAAAGATAATGGTGTATATGGTGCGTCAGCCGTAGAGATTTCATCGCATTGTTTTGATGTCGTTTTTTGAAATATACCTCATGGGGTGTAAGATCCCCCAGAGAGGAATGAAACCGTTCAGTGTTGTAATGGGTAAAGTAGTGTATTAGACCCAATTGAGCCTTACCAATAACTACAAGCTAGTTGGAAAAACAAGTGCCGATATCCACAAAGTGCGATGGAAAATATAAATATTTTTCCGTTGGATCAAGCTGAACCTTAAAGTAGTGGCGTTCATCGGTAATTCCAAAAATGAGGTCTTCTCAAAGACATATGTTACCCTGATTGCGTATCTTATACTGTGTTAGTCGGATATTTTTACCTCGTATTAAGGTGAGCCTGCTGAATCTCCTTGGAATTCTGCAACTGAATTTGGTTAGGTTAGGTAATGTTCGTTAAAGGACCTATTTGCATCGCCACCTTTGATTCCAGAGCAGGGTAATGGTTCAGCTCAGATCAAATTGGCCATTTGTTAGCGGGGTAACACTGAGAAAATGTATTAAGGAGTCTTTGTGAAATTAGTTATAACTGGTGGCACAGGGTGTTTGGGAAAACCACTATTAGATGGCCTGATCAAGAGTGGCCATGATGTCCAATTACTGGTTTTACCACAAGACACTTCAGTTGAGGCAATAAGGGGAGTTCGCATGATAAAGGGTGATGTGAGTTCATACGAATCGCTCAAAACGTTAACAAAAGAGTGTCAAATCATTTTACATTTAGCGGGAAAAGTCCATTCCGTTTCAAAATCAGAGATTGAGGAACAAGAATATTATAGAATAAATGTCGATGGGACTAAAAACTTGCTGGAAGCAGCCAAAGTTAATAAAGTTAATAGGATTGTTTTTTTTAGCACTGTTGGAGTTTACGGAAAAGATGCTGATTTTCAGGGAGACGAACTTTCTCCATGTTGTCCTCTAACTGCTTATGCCAAAAGCAAGTTTATTGCAGAGAAGTTGGTTTTAGACACTGTGAAAGATGGTGGGCCGGAAGGGGTTGTTTTAAGGTTCCCGGTTGTTTATGGGCCGTTGGATAGAGGGAATGTGGCGGCTCTGATAAAAGCAGTCAGAAAGAAACAGTTCTTCTATTTTGGGGATGGGAATTGTTTGAGGAGTATGATTTCATCAAAGAATGCGGCAGAAGCTGCAACAAAAGCGGCTTTTGAGCCAGAGGCCGCAGATGAGCTGTTTTGTGTAACAGATGGGCGGGATTATACGATGAATGAACTGGTTAATTCCATTTGCCGTGCGTTGGGCACTAGGCGGCAGCCTTATCATGTACCTGTTTTACTGGCCGATTTGGCCGGAAGGTGCGGAGACTTCTTAAGAAAGCGGGCGAGTGTTCCATTTCCGATTGATTCAGATAGGGTGAGAAAGTTGAGTCGTTCGCTTACATTTTCTTGTGAAAAAGCCAAAAGAATTCTTGGCTATAAAGCTCAACATACTCTTATAGAAGGCATAACTGATGAAGTGGAATGGCTTAGTAAAACTCACGGTTGGAAATGACTTTGATGATTATGTGAATATTTATAGGCAGTAATCTCATCATTTGGTGATAGGCCCAAAGTAGTCATTCCTATTTATTCAACCCTAAAATTTCCTTAAATCTAATTATTGATGATACAAAAATGCTGGAAACTGGATTCAACCCTCTTCAAACCTTAGAATCGGGTTTCTCCTACAAAGAATAAATGAGCATTCCTTTACCGATTTCCGTTCAAACCTGAAATCGGTAACATCAGCCTATCCTATGGATATTTTCTTGTACTTTTTCTGCTCCTTCATGTCTGGCGTACTTGGAGCATGGTTGATTCTAAAATGGGGCAGGTTATTCGGCCTTCTTGACCAGTCAAATAGCCGTAGTTCCCACAAAGGGATTGTCCCAAAGGGGGGTGGGATTGGGATCCTCGGCGCAGTTGTTTTTGCATCCGTATTCCTTCAAACACCTTTTGCCTTGTGGTTTTCCGCGGCTGCCCTTTCCATTTTAAGCCTTTTAGAGGACAGGGTTGAAACATCTCCCAAATTTCGCTTGTCCGTTCAGTTCACAGCGGCTCTCTGCTTTTTGCTTCCAGCCTGCTATTTGTACTCCGATATTTCCTTTCTTTCTCAATTTGCCTCTTCACCCTTCTGTTTCGTCGTATGTCTATCTTTTCTAACCGTGTTCATTGTCGGAACTGCCAATTGGTATAACTTTATGGATGGCATAAACGGAATAGCTGCAATAACAGCAATTGTGGCTTTTGGGCTAATGGCCCTATTCAATTACATTTCAGTAGGGGATAGTAGATTTACAATACTATCAATCTGTATCGCTTTTTCATGCCTTGGATTTCTACCCTTTAATTTACCAAAGGCGAAAGTCTTCATGGGAGATGTAGGGAGCATCCTGCTTGGTTTTATCTTCGCTGCATTTGTTGTTATGATTTCAAAAGGGCTCTTTGATTTTTTATGTTTTGCAGGTTTTTTGTTCCCCTTTTATGCGGATGAATTAATCACCATGTCTGTCAGGATCAGAGATGGTGAAAACCTTCTCAGACCGCACAGGAGGCATTTCTACCAGATCCTGGCAAATGAATTGGGAATTGATCACTGGAAGGTCTCGGCCGGATATGGCCTGTTTCAACTGATAGTGGGATTGAGCATACTTTTGGTCAGACCTCATGGAATTCTGCCCGTCCTTATTCTTCTATCTGCCTTTTTCATCGGCTTTATCCTGGCCAATTATGTTATCAGGACAAAAGCAGCAGGAATCTGAATATAAAATCACCCCCTTACCGATTTCCGGTCAAACCTGAAATCGGTAAACCATAGCCCTGTCCGAGTTCCTCCTAAGTCCTATTCCGGCTTTGTTGGTAAGAAGAAGCTACTGAGACCGGGTCTTCTCCTGCTGGACTCGTTCATGAAGCCAAATTTTAATCAAAGCTGATCGATCTACCCCGATTGCAGAACGGATCGCGTCGATTTCGTGCAAGAGTGTGCTGCTGATATCCAGGGTTACCCTGACTTTTTTCCCAGGCTTATCGATAGAGGTTTTGGAAAGGTCGATCAGGTCATGAATGTCTTCACCCTGGTCGAACCTACGGTCAAACTCTTCATTTTCAGTTGCGTATTTTTTCTTTCCCATAGAGATCCTCTTCTTTCTTTCGGGCACGCCTGACTGAAATTATCCGAAAGGAGCTACCACGTATTGTGTAAATGGCTGCCCAAATTTTATCTTCGATCTGAGCGATCATAATGTATCGATTTTCAAGTGGATAGGGTGCTCGGATCACGATTCGGTCAGGATCGTTCCAAAGAGTCCTTGCGGCTATAAAGTCAATGCCGTGCTTTATTTTGTTTGATTTACTTTTATCGTGATCCCATTCAAATTCCATATGCCAAATATAACCATATTCTGTTTTAAAATGCAATATATTTGCAGCTATATCAGTGTATCGGCTTGTTGTGATAACCAGTAAGGAATTCGGGACTGACAGGGAGGCAGCGCGCCTCGCGCTTGAAGCGGAAAATATTGAATCCCGACCTGTTTGGAAGTCTATGCATCTTCAGCCTGTGTTTGAGGGTGAAGAGAAAACGGGAAATACGAGAAAGGCGGGACAAGCGAGAGAGGGGAGAAAGGTTAAAAAAAGGAAAAGACGTTATAGGTTATTTGTTACTGGTTATGAGCAGGACGGGAAAGACGGGTCAGGATTATTTGTATAGCGCAAGATGAATTTCCATGGCCTTGTCTATCTCTTGCATTTTATCCTTATCCAAAGAGCCGATTAATTTAATAATCCTTCTTTTGTCAAGGGTGCGGATCTGTTCTGCTTTGACTTTTGAGTCTTTAGGCAGGTTCCCGGTTCCTTTGTGCAATAATACCTCAAAAGGGTAGATTTTTTTCAGATTTTTAGACGTGATAGGTAAAATCGTTACTGTTCCGGAATATTGATTGTTTTTGTCATTAGAAACAACAACCACCGGCCGTGTCTTTGAGATTTCTCTGCCAAGTACCGGATCAAGTGAAGCGATGTATATATCGCCTCTTTTAATATTCATCCCAGCCCTCCAGATCTATATTTTCGAACTCTTTTGCCAGATCAAGGTCCTCCTGTGCGGATGCCAGGTAACCCTCTTCCAGGAGTTTCTCGATCTTTTCCTTTTCCGCTTCCTTGATAGCCTGTTCAATGGATTTGGAGATAAACTGACTCCGTTTTCTGGGGCTTGCCAAAAGCCTGTCTAAATTCCGTACAAGGTCCTTTGGTAAGGTGATATTTAATCTCACAGTGTTTGGATTCATTATGCGCCTCCTAATGTGTAATATTCAGCTTATTATAAGGTAGCTTATATTATGTATAAGTCAAGGATTTAGTGGGAAGAGGGGACAGGGAAAAAGCAAGAAGACGTTATTAGTTACCTGTTACTGGTTATTGGGAAGGGCGGGAAAGAAATAAGGCGAGAGTGGCGGAGAAAGGTTTATAGACAGGAGTAGATAAAAAAGTGTAAAAAATGTGCGTCTTCATTTATTTTTGAATACTATGAGACATAGAAAAATAATAGATAAAAACCTTATTGCTATTGTTGTTACGGATGCGGGGCTTATATGTCTTGCAGGGTATTTCGCACACCTTTTGCGATTCAATTTTAAGATCCCTGCCGCAAGCATCGGCCTTTTCACTCATGTGCTTCCCTTCGTAGTGCTTGCCAAGATGATCTCCTTCTATTTCTTTGATCTGTATAAGGGCATGTGGCGCTATACCAGCATCTCCGATCTGATGAATGTAATAAAGGCCGCCACGGTCGGTTCTCTTGTTGTAGTTTCCCTTTTTGTCTTCAGCCACGGCCTGACAGGGTTCGCCCGTTCGGTATTCATAATAGACTGGGTGCTCACGATTATTTTTATTTCAGGCTACAGGGTCGGTATAAGACTTTTTTTCTGGTTTTGGGATCATGCCGAAGGCCAAGTGTTCAGGTTCCTGAGACATGGAAGCGAAAGTGACGCAAAAAACCTCATTATCCTGGGGGCGGGTGACAGCGGGGAGAAGATCTACAGGGAGATAAGAGATAACGCGAAACTGCGATACCGTGTGGTCGGTTTTGTAGACGACGACGAAGAAAAGGTGGGTAAAAAGATCCATGGGGTGCCGATTCTGGGAAGACTGGCCGATTTAAAGTCGATAGCTCAGATGAACAAGATCGATGAATGTCTGATCGCTATCCCTTCTGCGACATCAAAAGAGATGCGCAAGATAATATCGGGATGTGAGGCGTGCGGGCTTCCCTCAAAGACCCTCCCAAGTATGGGTGAGCTTATAGACGGAAAGGTAAGCATAAAGGCAATAAGGGATGTGGCATATCGTGATCTTCTGGGCCGTGAGGTAATTCGGCTTGAAGAGGAGCTCATCGGGAGTTATCTCAAGGATGCCACCGTCATGGTGACAGGTGCCGGTGGTTCAATAGGTTCGGAACTGTGCAGGCAGATATGCCGTTTTGAGCCGAAGATTTTACTCCTGTTTGAACGTGCCGAAAGCCCCCTTTATGAGATTGAGATCGAGCTTAAGGCAACCTTTCCGGATGTAGGGGTTGTTCCTCTTCTGGCCGACATAAGAAACAGAAATGATCTGACCGGCGCGTTCGAGTCGTTTGATCCAAATGTGATATTTCATGCGGCAGCCTACAAGCATGTGCCGATGCTTGAACTTCAGCCCTGGAACGCAATCAAGAACAACATACTGGGGACCAGGAATGTAGTTGAGTTTTCAAACCGGTACAAGGTGGATCGATTTGTGTTTGTTTCAACAGACAAGGCGGTAAGGCCCTCCAACATAATGGGCTCAAGCAAGCGGGTGGCTGAGCTTTTGGTCCAGGGACAAAACGGGTGCCGGGTTTCAGACACGAGATTCATGACTGTTAGATTCGGTAACGTGGTTGGAAGTGTTGGAAGTGTGGTGCCCCTTTTCAAGAGGCAGATTGAAATGGGGGGGCCGGTGACCGTAACGCACAAGGAGGTCACCAGGTATTTTATGACCATCCCGGAGGCGTGCCAGTTGATTCTTCAGGCAGGCGCCATGGGTGAGGGAGGGGAGATATTTATCTTTGATATGGGGACCCCCATAAAGATCGATGAGATGGCCCGTGATCTCATAAGGCTTTCAGGCTTTGAACCTGGCAGTGATATCGAGATCGTATATACCGGTCTCAGGCCGGGAGAAAAGCTCTATGAGGAATTGATTACCGAGGGCGAGGGGATAGTAGCAACAAGGCATGAGAAGATAATGGTAATAAGGGGTGAGACCTGCGATCAGGAAATGCTTAATGCAAGGATAGATGAGCTGTCCGATCTTGCCACGCAAAAGGACGACGGCGGGATAAGGAGGAAGTTGAAGGAACTTCTGCCGGAGTATGTTGCGGGCGGGAAAGGGTAAAAAGCGAAAAGACGTTATTCGTTATAAGTGGACGAGACAAGCGAGAGAGGCAAGAAAAGAGGATAGCGGGAAAGACTGATCGATCAGGAGGAATAACTGCCTGGAATGGCGATTTAAATTGCTAGCCTATCTTTGGGCTGTTATTATTGAGGTAAGGAAGGAGGTGCTCCAATGATAAGCTTAGATAATATTCGCCCCCAATATATAACTGATGAAAAGGGGGAGAAAAAATCGGTCATTTTATCCATGTCTGACTTCCAGGGGTTGCTTGAAGACATTGAAGATTTAGCTACCGTGGCGGAAAGAAGAAATGAACAAACAATATCCCACGAAGCATTTATAGCTGAATTAAAAGGCGATGGGCTCATATAAGATCGAGTGGAAGCAATCTGCCAGGAAAGAACTCAGGAAGCTTGGCAGAAAAATCATCTTGAGGATTCTTAAAGCGATTGAAACTCTATCTGACAACCCTTGTCCTCGAGGTAGCCGTAAATTGCACGGCACGGAATATACGTACCGGCTCCGTGAAGGTGACTATAGGATAATTTATTCGGTTTATTCAGATATAGTTACTATAGAAATCGTAAAGATAGGTCACCGGAAAGATATCTATAGAAGGTTTACCTTATGAAGACTCCCCTAGAAGAAATAAAAAGATCGATTTGCATGAGGCGACACTCGCGGGAAAGGGTGAAAAGCGAAAAGACGAGAAAAGAGGATAGCGAGATAAGCGAGGCTGGCTATAAAGATGCCGGAACGGAAGTTTAGGAATGACGACAAACTTTGAAGATCTGGAAGTGTGGAAGCAAATCTGTAAGGATCGAACATGACCAAAGAAAAGAGATATCTCGGAACCGGATTGATAATAGGGGCGGTGATTTCCGCCCTGTTTCTTCTCTATTTCGCCCCCAGATATACCACCATAAAGAGTGGCGATGCCTTGATCAGGCAGGACAAGTGGTCAGGGAATTCATGGCAGCTTGTGGATAATAAGTGGAAGAGGGTAGAAGGCGAGATAAGGGACTGGAAGACAATAGACAGGACCCTGGAGGAGGCGCTCAACCTTCCATCGGGGAAGATTGACCAGACGTCCGCCCTTTCGAGGCTCAGAGAGAAACATCCCGTTTTAAAGGATATAAGTGACGCGGAGATGCTTGAAAGGATAAAGATAGTATATTCGAAGGCAATCCTGTGCGATCTTTATCTGAGCAATTTTTTAAGGCTTGAAACCGGGGCATCAAAAGAGAACAGGTAAAAGTAAGGCTTGAGAGCATAAAAAAGAGGGCATTGTGCCCTCTTTTTTTGTCGGAATGACTGAAAATACTACACGCAACCGGTTGGCTTGGGCAGCCCGGCCATCTTACATGCTCCCTTGCCGGGTCCTGAGGGAAAAAGCTCGTAGATATATTTGAGCTTGTAGCCCGTAACCTTTGAGAGGATCCTTACCATGGGGGCAATCCCATTTTTCTTATAGTAATCCTGAAGAACGTTGATGACTTTCCAATGCTCGTCAGTCAGCTCTTCAATACCCTCTGTTGTTTTTACGTGCCTTACCCATGGCTCGCTCCAGTTGTTGAAATCATCGATGAAGCCATCTTCATCTACGTTGAAGGCATTTCCTTCAAACTCTACTGTTGGCATAACCTATAACCTCCTTTTTATGATATCACCCACACGCCTAATAATATTCATTATATTAATTTAAGCAAATAACGATACTTTGCTTTTAGATAATTGTCAACAGCTCTTTTATTTTTTCCCAATTTTTATCTTTTCCTCTTATACTCCATGGCCTGCCTGATTATGGATTTTGCCCAGAAGGGATTTCCCGCGGCATGGACATGGCTGTAAGTTGCAAGGACATTCTTTCGACACATCCCCTCCCTGTCCCCGTGAACACCGCCACCCCTTTTTACGCTGAATACGAACCTTGCCTTTTCCGTGTCGGTTATTGTGGGCTCGGAGTAATGAAATTCATGGCCTTTCAGGATAAAGCCTTTTTCATAATAGGGATTTTCCTTGTCCACTTCAAGGATGGTGTAGCCATGACCCTGAGGCCTTTTCCGAAGCGTGAAACTTACCGGCAGGGCACCTACCATGGGATAAGAAGTTCCATCCACGACAAGGTCTTCTCCCAGATACATGAAACCGCCGCACTCCGCGTAGACGGGAAGGCCTTTTTCTATGGCCTCCTTGAGTGAATCCCTGAATGATGAATTTGCCGAAAGTTTCGCAGCCTGGGTTTCGGGGAATCCGCCGCCTATATAAAGGGCGTCTATTCGGGCGATCTCAGGATCTGAAAGAGCGTTCATCTCTATAATGCGGCCGCCCATCCGTTTGAGTTCGTCCAGGTTTTCAGGGTAGTAAAACCAGAAGGAGCGGTCCCTGATTATGCCTATATCGAGCGGTTCATCGATTTTTGAGCCGGCAGGGCGGGCCGCATAACGCTTTGTCATATCCATTAAGGGGTCTTTCCTGCAGGAGATATCCCATATCTCATCCAGGTCAATATGATCTTTTACGATTTTTTCGGCCCATGAAATAGCCTTCATGGAATGTTCCCGTTCCTGATACGGCACTAGCCCCATGTGTCTTTCGGGAAAAAGGTTTTCCTTGAGCCTTGGTATCGCACCAAGCACCGGGGTGTCACAGTATCTCTCTATACACTTTCTTATGAGGGTCTCCTGCCTTGCTCCGGCTACCCTGTTTAGGATAACTCCACCGATACACAGATCCGTGTCAAAGACCTCAAGGCCTTTCAGGATCGCGGCCACTGTCCTTGTGGACATAGTCACATCGAGCAGGATAATGACGGGGGCGAACAGGAGCTTGGCAAGTTCAGCCGTGCTGCTGCACCCATCTATGTCCATGCCGTCGAATATGCCCCTGTTTCCCTCGATAACTGATATGTCCGCCCCTTCCGAATGATCAAGAAAAGAGGTAATAATCTGCTCTTCTTTCATCAGAAAAGGGTCCAGGTTATAGCAGCTGCCGTCGCCGGCAAGGCAGAGCCATCCAGGGTCAATGAAATCAGGGCCTTTTTTGAAAACCGCCACCCTGTTTCCCTTGTTTTTCCAGGCAGCCGTGATACCGAGAGAAAGGATTGTTTTGCCGGACCCTCCTCTTAAGGCGGCTATGCAGACGCTACGTCTTAATGGATTTTTTTTCCCTTGTTCCAGAGTCATTTTATTCCGTTGTTAATAAAGGGTATTCGCAGAATTAGGAACATGGGACAGGAGGATTGTCAACAAAAAACTCCTCCCTGTTTTTTTATTGACAATATCGAGAGGTTTTGATTATAAATCAGTGTTGGTATAATATGAATAAAATTTATGCTAATATTTACAGATAGTTATCCTCGCCAAGCCGATGAAATCCAGATGCAGGGAAGGCACAAGTAACTAAGGAATGAATGCGGAATGCCCGCAAGTCGTCCTTTTTTTGTCCTTTTTCTTACTTTTTTTATCCTTCCGGGCCCTCGGGAGAGGAACGGTTTTTTGCACCGACAGTATCTCCCCGATTCACGTGCCCCTTATCTGCGGTTTTATCGTTTTACCGAGCCAGTGCTGACAAATTTTTTTAGAGTTTTATATACGTATTTGAATTTTTTTGAGAGGAGGTGACGGCAGAAGTATCATAAGGTTGATTTTCTCCTTATTTCTAAATAGCTAACAACAGGAGGCATGTATCATGGCTTTTGAACCAAATGAACCGCAAAAAGAATTTAAATATGAAGACATGAGGATCTATTCCGACGAGGAATTGAACAACTACACCGAAGATGAACTGAAGAGCTTTAAGATAAAGCATGACACCCCTGATCTGGATGACCTGGAAAAAGGCCCATGGCCAAGCTTCGTGGCCGATGCAAAAAGGGAGGCCCTGCACAGAAAAAACCTGGCAAAAGACCGTATGCTGATTGAAAGCGACGTTGTTGAAGACACGCTCGGACAGCTTCAGGTCTCGTTCGACGAGGGGGAGACCCACTGGAAGCATGGAGGAATCGTCGGAGTCTTCGGATACGGCGGTGGGGTAATCGGCCGTTATTCAGACCTCCAGGAGCGCTTTCCCTCTATCGCCCATTTTCATACCCTTCGCGTAAATCAGCCCTCGAGCAAGTTCTATAATACTGACTACCTCAGGACCATCTGCGACCTGTGGGAGTACAGGGGCAGCGGCATGATGAATTTGCACGGCTCAACCGGCGACATCATCCTGCTTGGGACATTCACGGAGCAGCTGGAGCCCCTGTTCTATCAGATGACACATGAGATGGACCAGGATCTGGGTGGTTCAGGTTCCAATCTGCGTTCGCCTTCATGCTGCCTTGGCAAGGCCAGGTGCGAGTGGGCATGTATAGACACACAGGATATGTGCTATGAACTGACCAATTTCTATCAGGATGAGCTTCATCGTCCCGCCTTCCCTTATAAATTCAAGTTCAAATTTGACGGCTGCCCCAATGGTTGCGTCGCGTCCATCGCACGTTCCGATATGTCGTACATCGGCACCTGGAAGGATGATATCCGCATCGATCAAGAGGCGGTTCAGGCCTATATAGGCGGCGAGATCGCCCCTAACGGCGGAGCCCACAAGGGTAAGGACTGGGGCGCGTTTGATATCGAAAAAGAGGTCATCAACCTCTGCCCCACAAACTGTATGTGGATGGAAGACGGCAAGCTGATGATCGACAACAAGGAGTGCACCCGCTGCATGCACTGCATAAATACCATGCCGCAGGCGCTGAGACCCGGGACGGATACCGGCTGCAGCATCCTGTTCGGCGCAAAGGCCCCTATACTCGAGGGTGCCCAGATGTCACTGCTTACCATACCTTTTATGAGGTGCGAGCACCCATATGACAACATAAAAGAGGTCATTGAAAAGGTCTGGGATTGGTGGATGGAAGAGGGCAAAAACCGTGAGCGTCTCGGAGAGTTGATACAGCGTTACGGTGTCCCGAAATTCCTGGAGGTCCTTGAGATTCCACCCATGCCGCAGATGGTTAAAGAACCGAGGAGCAATCCATATATCTTCTGGAAGGAAGAAGAGGTTCCGGGCGGATGGGAAAGAGACATCAATGACTACCGATCCAGACATAAGAGATAGGAGGGAAGAAAATGGCATTATCTTTAGAGAGATTGGGTGGATATAACCCCGACAAACCGATGGAAAACAGGATTACGGATCTCGGTCCGAGACATTTCTGGCAGTATTTCCCTCCTGTAATTCAGAATAACTATGGAAAGTGGAAATATCATGAGATCCTGGAGCCGGGCGTGCTCGTGCATGTCTCAGAGACGGGCGACAAGGTTTTTACCGTAAGATGCGGCGGGTGCAGGTTCATGACGGTTGAAAACGTGAGAGAAATCTGCGATATCGCCGACAAGCACTGTGACGGTTATGTAAGGTTTACCACAAGAAACAATATCGAATTCATGACCGACACCCAGGATAAGATGGAGGCCCTTAAGAAGGATCTTGAAGGCCGCAAGCATGTAAGCGGAAGTTTCAAGTTCCCGATCGGAGGTACGGGCGCAGGCGTCACCAATATAATTCATACCCAGGGATACCTGCATTGCCACACACCGGCCACGGATGCCTCTTCAATGGTAAAGGCCATAATGGATGACCTTTTCGACTATTTTCAGGGCATGACCCTGCCTGCTCAGGTAAGGGTTTCCATGGCATGCTGTCTCAACATGTGCGGCGCCGTGCACTGCTCCGATATAGCTCTTCTGGGTTATCACAGGAAGCCTCCGGTGATCGACCATGAGGTGATGGATTCCCTCTGCGAGATCCCGCTGGTAATCGCCGCGTGTCCCACAGGCGCGATTTCTCCCGCTAAGACCGAAGAAGGCAAGAAGACCGTCAAGATCAAGAACGAGCGCTGCATGTTCTGCGGTAACTGCTATACCATGTGCATGGCGGTACCTCTTTCGGACAAAGAGGGTGACGGCGTGACAATCCTTGCAGGAGGAAAAATCTCGAACAGGATCAGTAAGCCGAAGTTCTCCAAGGTGGTTGTGCCGTGGCTGCCTAACAACTTCCCCAGGTTCCCCGAGGTGTGTGATAACGTCAAAAGGATAATCGAGGCCTATGCCTCCGACGCCAACAAGTATGAGCGTCTCGGAGACTGGGCCGAGCGGATCGGATGGGAAAAATTCTTTGAAAAGACGGATATCCCGTTTACAGAGCATCTCATCGACGATTACAGACTCGCCTATGATACATACAGGACTTCAACCCAGTTTAAATACACCGATGCCGCCTGGGAGGTCTCAAAGGCTGCAGGTGGAATTGAATAATTCATAATTATTCGTTAAAGGAGTCTTCAAATGGAAGATATCAAAAAGGCGATTGTGGAATTTGCTGAAGGCAGCAAAAAGACCAAGTTCTATTTCAAGGATATAGAAAAGGCCGTCCACAAGGTGCTGCCCGATGTCAAGGCCAGGATGATAAAAAAGGCTGCTACAGCTCTTATAAACGAGGAAAAGCTTATTTACTTTTCCACGGGAAGCAGCACGATGTACGGTCTTAAAGGCAGAGGTGTTACAGAAGATTATTAACCCTTTCCCTTTTCTGGGAAGGCCTTATTTCGGATAGATCGGTTAAGAGGTCGCTGTCCATGGAAGATAGCGACCTCTTTTTTCTTCAGGCGGCAAATTACTACCCCACCCTGATCCGGCCGGTGGCCGGATCAGGGTGAATCGACCGTAACCAACCGGATTAGCAGAGGTAAGATATGAAGACACCGCAAGATGCGGAAAAATTTATCGCGGAGCAGAAGAGCCTCCTTGCTGAAAACCCTGAATGTGCCAACTCGGCCTACAACCTGGGTGTGGCGCTGATGGAAAAGGGTGAGCTGGATCAGGCGATAGATGCCTTTAACGAGGCCATAGAGAACAGCGGCAGGATGTTTGAGGGCTATGTCAACCTCGGATACATATACTTTAAAAAGGGAGACCTTGAAATGGTGGTCCAGGCGAACCTGAACGCCGTGGCCATTGAACCCAGGTACGCAAGGGGTTACGCAAACCTGGGCTTTGCCTATCTTCAGATGCTCAGGACGGACGAGGCGATCGAGGCCCTCAACAAGGCCCTGGAGCTGAACCCTGAAATAGTCCAGGCCTGGAGCAACCTGATAAATGCCTATCTTCAGAAAGATGAGGTCGAAAATGCGATCGAGGCGGGTCTGAAGCTTGTGAAAATAGCCCCTGATTTCGGGTTGGGCCGTAACAATCTGGCTGTGGCCTTCTTCAACAAGGGCGAGTACAACAAGGCGATCAAACAGGCGGACAGGGCGGTTGAGCTCGGTTTTAAAGTACACCCAGATTTGATGAAAAGGCTTGAGCCTTACAGAGAAAAATGATCTTTCAAGACTTATTCGAGGAATATTATCAGATCGTGATAAAGGCGGACCAGGGCTTTAAAGATGTGAAGCTGGAGTTTCCAGATGAAGTCAGGTGCAAAAACGGTTGCTCGGATTGCTGTCACGCAGTCTTCGGGCTTTTTCTGATTGAGGCGGCCTTTATTAAGGAACAATTTTCAGGGATAACTCCTTCAGAGCGGGAAAAGGCTGTTTTGCGATGCAACAGAAGCGAGGAGGATCTCTCAAGGCTTGAGGAAAAGCTTAAGAACTTCAGTGACGACCCTCAGATGGCCGCCTACACGATGAGCAGGGAGCGGGTACGCTGTCCTCTTTTAAATGAAAAGGAGGAGTGTGTGCTTTACGATTATCGGCCTGTCACCTGCAGGGTATATGGGGTGCCCTCCCTTATAAGGGGGAAGGTGCATGTGTGCGCCAAATCGGGATTTAAAAAGGGGATGAGCTACCCGGCCTACAGCATGGATGAGGTCCAAAGGCAACTCTATATGCTTTCAAGGGACCTGCTGGAAAGGCTTTCTCCCCAAACTGACAAGGATAACGCCTCTCTTCTGATTTCAATGCCCAGGGCCCTTAAGACCCCTCTTGAAGAGATCATATCTGAAAATTTCGGATAATGTTTTCAAGCTCTTTTACGTGATCCTTAAGCCCCGTCTGAACGGCCGATATCTCATCGGTGTCATCCAGGCTGTAATAGCTTAAGAGGGAAAGATGGAGGTTCAGGAGTTCATCTCCTGAAAAAGATTGCAAAAGCGAGAGGATCTCTAAGGAACCGGCAGGATAGGCGCGTCCGCCTGTGTGTAGGGAAAGGGCATCGAAAAACCCCCTCAGGGATGCCTTAATGGAAAAAGGGCCTGCCCACACGATTTCACCTACCCCGTCCGATCTGTCGATTCTTATAATAAGCAGCATATGGAAAAGAAAATATATCAATGAAAGAATCGGCCTCAGAGTTTTTTCAACCGGCACATCAATGACAGGAATGTAGTTTCTCACCGTGGTAAGTCTCACCTCTATCCGTTCACCCGTTCTTACTACAAAATCACCTGCGGAATGATGCCAGGGATATACCTGGTAAAAGGTTTCAGGATCAAAATATAAGGTGAGTATCATGGATATTTTGCGAAATATCTCACAGGCTTCATCTCTTTCCAGGAAGCGGAAACCCCTTTTTGTGTCCCAAAGGCTTATTCGGGGCTCTTCCATGGCCTCGGCCCGACTCAGGTGCCATTCATGAAAGTCATCGAGCCACCCGGATAGAAGAAGGCCTATCGTCTGACTGTCTTTACCCCTTGCTACCCCTGATTCACCACAGGCATATACCTCCGGCAGGTAGGAAAGGGAACCTCTGCCCCCAAGAAGGATCAGGTTATCCCTGTCGGCAAAGAGGCACTTTCGTGCATCTTCGGTCAAGGCGGCGCTCAAGGCCAACTTGAAAGGGCCTTCGCTTGTGTCGATTTCGATACTTGATACGTGATAGAGCCTTCCATGTTTTTCACTTCGAATCAGAAGGCGGGAGATATCCTCCTGTTTCAGGTCGTTTTCTTTAAGCGCCCGCCTCGATAGCGGGACGATTATCGATCCGTTGTCCTTGAGGAGAAAGTCTCTCAGGCAGTCAAAATAGTCTCCCACGGTAAGGAAGGGGTGGACTTTCTGAGGTCCTGTCATGAAGGCCCTTTTCATTTCCCGGGGGCCGACAGGCAGATCGCCGGAGGGGGTGGAAAAGGTGTAGGAGATTTCCATATTATTGATTCTTAGTCTTCAGACGTCTTTTGCTTTACGGCCGATTTTTTCAAGTGCCTCAAAGGCGATCTGACCGATCTTTATCTCCTGAATCCGACCGTTTTCGTAGATCGGGACCATGTTCTGATCCTCGATGAGATTCCGTATCTCCTTTTCCGCCTCAGCCGCGCCAAGGCTTCCAAGAATCCTGGTGGAATATCCACGCACAAGGGGGTCAGGGTCTTTTAGAAAGGATATAAAACGAAAGGTCACCTTTTTCAGCAATTGGGGGCTCTTACGCGCGATCCTGGACAGACTGTCAACGGCAGGACCCCTGTTCGTATCCTGCTGAAGATACTCATACAGATAGGGGATGTAACCTGAAAAAAGCTCAGGTCTTCTGCTTATGATTTCTCCCACGGCCTCAAAGGCCCCCCAAGTAAAGGCCGCGGTGTCGGCAAGTGCGGTCAGCAGGCGCTGCAAAAGCTTTGAAATGGTACCGGGGTCCTCTTCCGCGATAATGGATGCCACCTGACCGAGGGCGTCTGCCGCCCTTTTTCTGTAAAGATCGTCTCCGGAATAAAGCAGCCTCTGGAGATTTTTGATTATCTTCCTGTCGGCCGGGGCTGACTCAAGGATCGGGCCTAAATCAAATTTAGATACAAGCTCTTCTATGTCGGATTTTGAAAGAGATCCCCCGGATACTCTCTTATAAGGCCTTTCCGCTCTTTTGTTTCCTGAATCCTTGATCCTCTTTTTTACTCCTTCGGATGTCACTTCCTGCACATCGTCATGAAGCCGTATGAAGAAGAGCGCTCCTCTTATCCTTCTGCCTTCGAGTACGCCGCCCGGGACGATAAGGTGCTTAACAAAATCGTATTTTTCAACGATCTTTTCTATGTAATCATCTTCAGGGATGAGTCCCCATGCAAGATCCGCGTCCATGTTGCAGCTTATCAAAAGGGCGTCAAGCTGGGCTATGCCGAGGCTGTGCCCGGCCTCATCGGCCGCGTATACCGCGCCGCAGCTGCACCTGCCCACAGGCATCTCTCCCGGCATCCTGCTGTCCAGTTCCTTAGGTCTTTCAATTTCCAGACCGCAGAAGGGGCATTTAGGCCTTTCCACCGTGTATCTTCCGAGTCTTTCGTCACTAATCCCAGTTTTGCCTTTCAATTTTTTTACCCCTGTATCTCTGTTTGGTTGTATCGGGCGGCCTTGTAAAGTGTTCAACTGAACCGCCTGGGCCGGGAGAACTTTTTGCCTTGCCGTCTCACATCTGATTTCTCATCAACGCATCATGTTTAATGCCCTTTTTTCAAAGCCTTTTAAAGGTTTAATCCTGATGCATCTTCGTCATATTCGAAATCGGTAATCTCGAAACCGTATCCCCTGGACCTGAAGAAAAGGAGCCAGTTACCGTACTGTTTTCCGGCAAAATCACAGCAGAGCGCCCCGGTCCTTGCATTCCTTATTTTGAGCCTGGGGACCACCTCTTGTTCAAATACCAGGGATATGTGAATCCTCTGATCTTGATCCAGTGTATAGGGAGAAATCTTGGGAGTCATGTCTTTTTCAGATCTATTCTTCAACTTCGACTGTTTAAGAATTCATGGATATGAGATTTTTCAAGACTTAAACGGTGAGCGGACTATTTTGCCGGACCGGGCAGCTCAAGGGTCATGCATTTATCTGAAGGGCCGCATGATTTGGATGTCAGTTTCGGTTGTTTTCCGGCCTTTCCAACTCCCATGGCGTAATTCGTCCTGCTTACGACCCTTTCAAAAGAATCGGATGCGCACTCAGGACAAGTTACTTCAGCGGCTTCATCTGAACTCACGAATAATTTTTCAAAAAGATGCCCGCATTTGAGACACCTGAATTCATATATAGGCATTGAACAGCTCCTTCATAATAGGGTATCATTACCCTGATCCACCATAAAGATATGCTCTGCGGTATTCAGGCCATGGGTGGATTTTGGATATATCGTTGATTTTCATGGAATTTACAATCTGGAAAATATAGTATCTGGGATTGGTAAAGTCAAATAATTGTGGCTCATTTTGGTTCACCAGAGGTCATCTGCGCGCTTCAGATCATAAGGCGTTCTTGTAACGTCCCGGTATCTTTAATCCGGCATCTTGCCGGTGCTCGGAGGGGCATGCCGGAGCCGCGGTCTAAGGGGCTGTAATCGGATGGTAAAATCCCGGTTCACAAGGTCCTCATATTTGGTTCTTCTCCAACTTAGTTGGCGAAGAGGGTCCAAGGACCCAAGGGTTCAAGGGTTTGTTTTCTAAGGGCTTTGTCAGCATTTTTAACAATTTATTGATCTCCGTGTACCTTATGTTATTTGAGAATTTTTCATTTATTCTATATACCTGAAACGCGTTCGTAGGATTTCTGCAACAGCTTTAACTCTTTGTTATGCTTTAGCGGTGTTATCCGCCGTTTCAATGGAGCACTTGAATCCTTGAATCCTCGAATCCTCGAAACCGGGAACCCGCTACGAAGCAGTGGGACTGAGCAAAGCGCAAGCGAGGGCGAAGAATCCTACGAGGTCTCAGCCGCTTAAATAAGAAGGATTTCTTTATTTAGCCCTGTTTAACACCAACTAATCGGGAGATGATCCTCATATTTTAATGGCCCATACCGATGATTCTTTCTTTTCACCCATGTATTGAAGCCGATGAATCCGACTTGCTTGGAGACAAACCTCTTTCCTCCAGGCATATTGAACTTATCAAGGAGGCGGACGCGATCATCCTTCCTCAGGAAAGCAGGAGGCCTCTATACGAAATCTGCAAAAGGTACTGCGACAAGATATTCCCGAACTATGACCTGCGCTTTGTCTATCCCGGTAAAGTTGGACAAAACCGTCTTTTTATTGATTACAATCTGCCGCATCCGGTGAGCCGAGCATGGGCATCCTTGGAGGATGTCGAGGTCTATTTCCGGAAAGGCATGCCGGGTAACTCAGCTATGCCCTTTTATCTGAAGGCCGATTTGGCCCATGAGGGAAAGGGGGTCTTCCTGGTCCGTGACGAAGAGTCTTTTGAAAGGGCCATAAGCCGTCTTTCCCGGATGGACAAGAGCCGCTCCTCCGGTTTTCTGTGGCAGGAATATATCCCTTCAGGGGGAAATGTCTTAAGGGTTGTGATTATCGGCAAAAGGCTTTTTACCTACTGGAAAAAACCCGGCTTTCAGGAGCAGAGGGTCACAACCATCAGTAGTGGCGCAAAGATAGATTACCTCTGGAAACCGGAGCTGCAAAAAAAGGGTGAAAACGAGGTCAGGATATTGTCTGAAAAGACAGGGATAAATCTTGCCGCGATAGATCTTGTCTTTTCCGTTGAGCTGAAAGATCCCCAGGCATTTTTCCTGGAGATCAACTACTATTTTGGAAGACGCGGATTCGGGGGGATAGAAAGATATTATAAGCTTTTATATGATTCTGTCAGGGGCTGGTTAAAGGATTCCGGTCTTGACCCAGGGGCGGTTAGACTGATCTGATTTTCGCTTTCCTACTGAATCCTGACGATTACCTTTCTGGTCCTGGGTCCGTCGAACTCACATAAAAAGATCCTCTGCCATGTCCCCAAAACCGGCCCGCCCTTTTGGATTATCACCGTCACAGAGTTTCCCACAATGCCGGTCTTTATATGGCTGTCGGAATTTCCTTCAAGATGCCTGTAGCCGGCATTCTGAGGCACCAGTTTGTCAAGCGCCGCGATAATATCGTGACACACAGACGGATCGGCTCCCTCATTTATTGTTATGCCGGCGGTTGTGTGAGGCACATAGGCAATGCAAATCCCCTCTTTCACCCCTGATTTTTCGATTTCATCGCGAATCAGGGAGGTGATATCCTTCATAGCTGTTCTTGCATCGGTTTTAACTGAAAAGGAACCGGTCATAAACCCCCCATTTCGGGATGTTTTAATTTTTATGAGTGTTTTAAAGCGATTTAAGTGAATGGCAGGAGCCTTTTCCCATAAGTGGGTACGCTCAGGCGGCCTTTTTACCCTCTATTGCCGCGTGGTCCTTGAAACCTTGCTCATTCAGGTAGACGTTTATTGTCTCTTTTGGGGATGTGTCCCAGTGGCCGCCCACATAATCGGCCATAATCGGAAGTTCACGAAAGGAAACGCCCCTGTCAACCAAAACGGCCAGCTCTATCTTTTTCGGTCTGCCGTAGTCGATCAGGGCATCTATTGCGGCGCGAACAGTACGACCGGTGAACAGGACATCATCGACAAGGATGACCGTTTTATCGTTGACGGAAAATGGGATCTCCGTCTTTTTTACTACAGGCATGGGACCTATCCTTGTCCAGTCATCCCTGTAGAGCGTTATGTCAAGGATGCCGAGGCCAGGTGTTTCACCCGATAGGGTCGAAAGGGCGTGCTGAAGCCTGGCGGCCAGATATGCCCCCCCGGTACGGATGCCTATCAGGACAAGACTTTCAATGGGGCGGCCTTTTCCTGATATTTCTTCGGCTATCCGATCAATTATATCTGAAATACCCTGCTGCGTGAGAATGATATTCTTCTGCATATTTTTCACCCCTTATGGAGAACGTGAAGCCTTAGCAAAAAAAATGTGATTAGTCAAGTAA
>Ga0272442_10003936_pt1 | contig 20538 bp, 19 predicted proteins | sample SSMForm2O_FD_200262 | JGI IMG/M metagenome (GOLD analysis project Ga0272442, IMG submission 200262) | Marine sediment archaeal communities from Little Sippewissett salt marsh, Falmouth, MA, United States - SSM-Form-2O | ecosystem: Environmental > Aquatic > Marine > Wetlands > Sediment ... | reverse complement strand
AGAGTCAAATGCTCTCCATTCAGGACCATGATCAATAAAGGCTTCATCAATAACTAGACCACAATCTTCACAAACAAGTTCTGCTCGAGAATAATCTTTTGTAAGATGAGTACTATTACATGAAGGACATCGGGTGATTTCTTCAATGCTTGGCTTTTCTTTCTTCTTTTTTGATGAGCTTGGCATCATATTTTGCATTCCCCCTTATTTTTATACTTTCCGATATACTTTTAAAGGACAATAAAGAACTTATATAAATAAGTTTCGATTATAAATTTATAATAAATAATATTATGAAAATTAAAATATTTCTTCTGTTGAATATATAAATTTACACAGATATATCACCCTAAACTATATTTAATTTGTGTAATGATAAATTATATAAATATTCCTAATATGCATTACTATACAAAGGGTGCTTTTTTTGCAAAATCGTTAGAATATACTAATGGTCGAAAATTATTGTACAAAATATTCATATATAAAACCTTTTTATATGTGGGTTGAATTAATAATATGGGAGGTATTAAAATTATGAGGAAGTATCCTGGAATTGTATTAGTTGTATGCATGCTGATTTTTATCTCTATTTTACCAACAGCCAATAGCTCAGATATTGAAAAGAATAACCTTGATATATCCATTAGCGCAGGTCTATTTGGCCTTGATTTTGGATGGGGGATTCATATCAAGATAAACAATCCTGAAAGTACCGAATTTATTGCTTTTATAAACATCACATATGACGCGATAATTGGTGGAAAAATTGACACTGCTCATCGCAATTATACGGTTTTACCAAATACTGAATGGTCATCACATATTCATATAGGCCCTCGAGCGATTTTCAATCAAGTTGATATCTTAGTGGAAGTTGGAGATAGTTCTGCAAGTAGACAAGGTTTTTCCATTAAATCATTTAATATTCTGACGAAATGACCAAAATTATTTCTAATCATTTAAATGAAAATTATTAATTCATTTACCAATATCTGGAATAAAAAATGAAAAAACAATTTGTAATAATAACTGCTATTATAGCAATAATAAGTATAAGCCTATGTGGATGCAATGAGGTAAAAGAACAAAAAAACAATGATGAAGGAAAATTTGTTGGAACCTGGGTCAATTCTGAGCTTTATAACGGAAGCACACGGGAAATAACTTATGTTTTTCAATCTAATAATAAAGGTGAGATTAATGTATCTTATATTGGGGAAACATTTAGTTCTGACCTAGAATGGAAGATAGTTGATAACAAGTTACAGATCGATGTTTTTGAACCTACTAAATCGAGACTTATCAACGATTATTCTTTTTCAAATAACAACAGCACACTTGATTTAATAGATAGTATGGGTAATATCTCAACATTTTATAGACAATAGCGAGGAATGAATCATTCCGAACATTCATATATATATTCAAAATTTAATATTCAAGAGCGAGGATAATTTAATAAATAGTAAATATTAATATGATATGGCATATACTAAGTATATGGGGGATAATCTATGAAATTGTTGATACCACCAGAGCCGGAGATATTAAAAAAACAATTTATTAAACAAATGAGAGAATTAGAGCTAAAATTTGACTCCTTGACATTATGGTTCGGCAATAAGCTTCCTAGCTATATATGGAAAGATGGTGGATGGTCCAAACCCCTGAAGGCTGAAGGATATAACTGGCAGAGCTTCTTAAAGGTTCTTTCACTTCACAAGATTGATATGATAAAATGGTCCAAGAATTCACTCACCTGGAAAGACCTTCTTCTTAGGATACAAGATACAATAAGTGATCCTGTTTTCAAGAAAATTTTAGGCATATACAAGGGAAAGGCAATATGAACGGAACCGAAGAGATTGATGGAGTTCCAATTGTTCTTGCTGCTTCCAGGGTCGAGGCAAATGAGTACGAGAACAATCCATTCTGGGCCTTTATATGCACCTTTCCAAAGAAGATATCAGGATATTTTCTAAAGGAGCATCTAGACTCTCTTGAACATAACCCAGATGGTACCGCAAAAAGGACCATATATGGCCTCAGGAAGATAGAATCATTGCTTATTGATGAGTTCGGAGAGAACAATGTTGTTGTTAGCCATTATGATAACCTGCATAAATTTGTAGGAAAAAAAACCAAGGTTGTTGGTGTCTCCACCATGGACCCAATGGGTCTTGCTTATGTCTCTACTACATACAACTCCCTTATCGGTTTTGGCGGTGAAGCGCTTAATGCCCATGAGTTCAAGAAGCTTGTTACCCATCCTGCTATTAAAAAATACCGACCCAAGGTGATAGTAGGAGGTCAGGGATCCTGGCAGATAAGTGAGGCAAATGTTCAGGATGAATTGGAAATTGACGTGCTTTTCCAAGGCGAGGGGGAAGGTGATGTCATTGATGTGTTTAAGAAACTAATCCGAGGCGAAAAGGTCCCGAGTTACTATATAACAAAAAAACCCGATAGGTCAGTAATTCCTCTTATCAAGCATGCAGCATCCTATGGCATGGTTGAAATAACTAGAGGATGTGGTAGGGGATGTCATTTTTGTAGCCCTACTATGAGGGAGAAGTACTCTGTTCCACTTGAAAATATTATGAAGGAAGTGGAGGTGAATGTAAATGAGGGCTCCTCAACTATATTTACTGTAACCGAGGATATCTTCCTTTATAAATGCAAGAAGAATTTCATACCAAACACAGAAAAGGTCACTAATCTCTACAAGACCATAGCATCATACCCTGGCGTGGATTTCATATTGCTGTCACATGCATCTTTTGCACCAATTCTCTATGACAATAAACTGCTTGAGAACCTAACTCCGATTTTGATGGAGAAGACGAAATGGTGTCCACACGAAAACAGTGCATATAAAAAACCTTTTATCTCGATTGAGATGGGCATTGAAACAGGCAGTGTACGGCTCATGAATAAACATATGAAGGGGAAGGCATTGCCTTACAGTGTGGATAACTGGCCAGAAATTGTAATCCAAGCCATTGGTAAGTTGAATGACTATGACTGGTGGCCATTATGCACCATTATGACAGGTCAGCCAGATGAGACAGATGCCGATGTAATCGCAACATTGAACCTGATAGATGACCTGCGAGCACATAATGCCAAGATGTTCTATACACCCATTCTTTTTATACCTCTCAAAGAGGCTGTACTTAAGAACTCAAATAGAGCAAGCCTCAGCAATTTAACAGAATTACAATGGGAGGTCATCTCAAAATCATGGAGGAACAACATAGATTTCTGGGCTCCACAGCTGCAGAAGAAGGCAGGTCCCTTATTCTTCTTCGCATATTGGTTATATTATAGGTGGAAACTTGGAAAGAAGCCAACAAAATCAGTTATGAGACTAGCAGGCTTTCCAGTAGGCGGTAAAGTTGATAAAAAATGCGATCCTCAGTACTGTGGGAACGGCGGCTTTAAGCAGGAATATGAGGAGATAGAAAGACGATATTCTAACTTTTGATGAAGGCCTTGTAGGCTAGATAGGCCGAGTAAACATCAACCTTGCTGGATACCTCAAATGGTGCATGCATGCACATTATTGGTGGTCCAAGGTCTATTACTTCCATACCAAGCCTTGAGAAATATTTTGCGACTGTTCCACCACCACCATTGTCCACCTTTCCGATCTCAGCTGCCTGCCAGGGGATTTTTTCCTTATTAAGCAAGGTTCGGATCTCTGATACGTATTCGGCTGATGCATCGTTTGCTGCATATTTTCCACCATGACCTGTGAACTTTGAAAGGACAACCCCATAACCAAGGGCAGCTGCGTTCTTCAGTTCAAATACCTCAGTATAATTAGGAGTAACTGCCGAGTTCACATCAGCGGAGACAACCTTTGACTTAAGCATAACGCCATCGATATCTGCCTTAGGATCTAGGTCTTTTATGATGGACCTTAAAAAGGTTGTTACTTGGGCGGTTGTATTGCCCTCACTTCCGATCTCTTCCTTATCAACAAAAAGTGCAATGGCTGTATGCTCTGGGGCCTGTGAATCCATAATAGCCCTAAAAGAGGTATATGCACAGACCCTATCATCCTGTCCATATGAGCCTAGCAAGGACCTATCAAAGCCTATGTCCCTTGATTTATAAGCTGGAACTGCCTCAAGTTCTGCGGAGATAAAATCCTCTTCGGTTATCCCGTAATCCTTGAATAGCTTGTCAAGTAGGGCTGATTTTATTTTTTCACTATAATCACCTTTTGCAGGTTCACTACCAACCATGATATCCAAGCTCTCACCAGAGATTGCCTCGCCTAATTTCTTTGCATCCTGAACCTTGCGAGACAAATGTGGCAATAAATCGGGGACAGAAAATACTGGATCGGAATCATTCTCGCCTATGGAGAATGTTACCTTCTTACCGTCCTTTTTCATGACAACTCCATGTAGGGATAACGGGATTGTAAGCCAGTGGAAGTTCTTGATACCACCATAGTAATGTGTCTCGAAAAGGGCGACATTACTTGATGAATCCTCATAAAGGGGTATCTGTTTTAGATCAAGTCTGGGACAATCTATATGAGATATCACTATCCTCATACCATCTTTTATCGGTTTTTTACCCGGTATAATTATTGCTGCTTCCTTTCCCCTGTTAATTATAATCTTCTTTTTCTTTGCAGTTGCTTTCTTGTTTATAATCTCAATTGCTTCACGTTCGGTTTTAGCCTCATTTAAAAATTTTTTATAATCCTCACAGAAAACATGTGTTTTCTTAATTTGATCTTTAGTAAAGATTTCCCATGCAGTTTTCTTCTTGTAAGCATATTTACTCTCTGTTTTCTTCTTATCATCTTTTTTAGCCATAGGTGGTCCTCACAAAATGGTCATATGATTTATAAATAAAAATATGATGGTTTGATATTTTTTAAAATAAATGTCTTTTCAAATATTTTCAACTAATTTATATGAAATCTCTTATTTTAACGCATCATTGAATAGTTACATTCTAAATTCTATCAAAGAAAAAAAGAAAAAAAAGATTGATATTATTTTTTGAAAACGAAGAATAATACAGCTATTACAACAATGACAATCAAGACGATTAGACCTACAAATACCAAAATACCTGAAGATCCATTATCACCATCGTCTCCGTTTCCATTACCGTTTCCATTGCCATTACCCTCACCTATTGTGACAGTCAAGAAGTCAATACCTTCAATCCCATCATCGTCCATCACATACAATGTAACATCATAGGTTCCCTCCTCTGAATACGAATGCGTTGGATTTTGTTCTTCTGATATCTCTCCATCACCAAAATCCCATTCATACGTATATGGTGGTACACCGCTTGTTACAGCTGCAGAGAATGATATGCTCTCACCTACATCTCCTTCTTTATCATCTCCTGCATCAACATCCAAAAACTCCTCATTAGGGTAAATATCAGTATAGGCAAATGTCTGTGCAATATCAGCCTTTGCAGTGGAAACAATAATATCCTCATAGAGCTCTGATTCATTAATAAGATCAAACGTTAATGTCAATTTATTTGTATTGAATCCTGAAATATCGACATCTATAAACTCTTCTTCTAGGGTACTTGCTGAAATATTCTCAAAGAGCTGAGAGTATAGATATAGGATTTGATATTCTTGTTCAGATGTATACAGATAAACAATAAGAACCAGCTCAATACTTGATAACTTTTTAATATCGTCAGCAAGGTTAATATCCAAAGTCAGGGTTTTACCTGTTTTTGTATAATCAATTGTGGTAATGTCAATATCCTTTACCTCAGGATGTTTATCGAACTCTTCATCAAATACATCCCCGGCTCCATCATTAAAAGTCAGTTCTTCATCCTCAGCAACAACTGAACCATTCAGGGTTGATATAAAAAAGACTAGTACTAGCCCCAGAAAAATCATTTTTCTTTTCATCTGTATCTCTTCCTGTTTTTATATATAATATTTACTTGGCTATATATCTTCTTATTTATAATCTTTATTTTTAAAACGAACTAATCAATATCGAAAAAATAAATGATTTGTAATTAAACTGCATTTATTTTAATTTCTTTTTTAGGTCTTGGACAGTTGTTGTGAAATTATCCAAGGTATCTTCTAGAGTCCCCAGTGTCTCATGTATATGTTCAGTAACAATCGCCCCATTGGGTGAAGGCAATATTATACCTCCTTTTTCAAGTGTTCTTAAGGAGTATCTTACCATATGCTGTGGTTGGCCTGTCATCTGTGATAGTCTTATTATTCCAATCGGACCGTGGTCCCTAACTGTTTTAAGGACCTCCAAATGTCTGCTCAGAAGTCCCAATTCCTTTTCGGCAACATTTGTAATTTTAGACCTATTTTCAGAATTTTCGGCCATTTAAAACCTCCAGGTTAAATGTTAACACAATACATTACTATTACTTATCTTTTACTAAATTAAAAAACTGATTTTTTATAAAAGAAAAATATAAGATACTAAACAACTATTCGGGATACCATGGCATTAGGATTTGCACTACTATCGATAAGTCCATTACATGAAAAAACAGTTTTTGAATCACTTAAAAACGTTCCAGAGATAATAGAGATCCATCCTCTCTTTGGAGAGTATGATATTCTGGTTAAAATACAGACAGCTGATATTGACACTATTGGTGAGGTAGTCATAAAAAAGATTAGAGCATTAAAAGGCATAGTAGATACGAAAACACTTATTGGAACAAAAAGTCTTTCTGGTGAAGCCTAAATTAATTGTTTTTCTCTTTGTGTTCTACCAAGATATCTGAATCTTGTCTCTACTGTAGCAATGTGTGCAATAAATCTTACTTCGCATCTTTCTTCTTCGCTGGATACAAGCCCAACAATCAACATTTATTTCCCTTCATTTCATGTTAAGAAACATGATTTGTTAGTAATATATAATTATTGTTATTTTAATATAAATAAATTTCTATTTTTATTATTTTATAAAATTATATATAGATTAAAAGCAGAAAGTAATTTAAACATAGGAGATAATTATATCTAATTACCAATGAAAAGATTGATAAAAATAATGATTATACTGATACTTTTATCAAATATATGCAATAGTTCATATGGTAATAAAATAAATCAGGGCAATAACAATGGTAATTCATTAATCATATATGTTGATGACGACAATATAAATGGACCTTGGAATGGGACAGCAGAATATCCATACCAATCAATAAATGATGCTATATACAATGCTTCTGATGGAGATAAGATATATGTTTTCAAAGGAATCTACTATGAGACGATATCAATAAATAAAAGCATCAAATTGAACGGTGAGCAAAAAAATTTGACGATAATTGATGGAGAATATGAAAGTGTAATTCTACATATAATAAAAGATAATGTTCAGATAAAAAACTTCACAATAAGGAATTCCAACGGAAATCATACCAGTTCGGGGATAAGGGTCGAATCAAATTATAATTCAATAATCAATTGTTCAATTTATAGGACAAAAACAGGCATCCATATAAAAAATTCCATTTCAAATATTGTTGACAACTGTACTTTTAACAACAACGGTGATGGGTTATACCTTGAATCATCTGGAAAAAATATCATTTCAGGAAACATGTTTTGTCAAAATTCATTAGGTATCTTCATTGATGTTTCAAGCAACAATCAAATATCTTTTAACTACATGCATTCAAATGGATATGCTTGTCTTTTAAATAGGTCAACAAATCTAGTATTAACACACTGCAATATCAGTGACAACCAGGCAAACCATGGTGGAATATATATCAATGAATGCAAAAATGTCCTAATAAAAAATAATATAATCTCGCACAATGGAATTGGCCTGCATTTTTACTCATCAGAAAAAATAAAAGTGAACTTTTGTGATCTAAACCTAAACACACATTTTGCAGTCATTTCAAGGACGCCATCAAAAGATATAGAGCTGAATAATTGTAACATTAAAAACAATATAAGAACAGCGATATATCTTGAAAAGTTTAATTCAATGAAAATCAAGAACTGCAACATTTTTGACAATTTTTTATTTGGATTATTTCCAAAGCTGTCCTACATTTATGCAAGATTCAACTATTGGGGATCACCATTTGGGCCAGCACACACAGATGTAAGAATGACATCTAGGATACGTTTTGGTCTAAACAGGGTTAAAATCCTTCCATGGCGTTTGTTTCCAATAAAAAACATTGGTGCTAACTGGAAACAAAATGAAGAATATATGAACAAGGAAATCGAACAATATGAGAGAACAATAAATTTCGTAGAGCAAGATAATGATCAAGATGGAGTACCTGACTGGTGGGAGGAAAAATGGGGCTATGAACCAACTATCTGGGAGGACCATAAGAATCTGGACCCAGATGGAGATGCACTATCTAATATTGAGGAATGCTATACAGATCAATACGGCTCAAGTCCATATTACAAGGATATTTTTTTAGAAATAGATTGGATGGATTCAAACAATTCTGTTGATACATTAAGACCTTCACCTGACCTCATTGAACAGGTTGTTGAAATATTTGAGGAACATTCAATAAACCTGCATGTCGACACTGGAGAGATGGGAGGCGGTGAAGAGATACCCTACTGTGATTCGTATTTTTCATATCCAAAATTAAGGGACCTATATTGGGATTATTTTTTAAAAAATGATATTAACAACCCAAGAAAAGGCATATTCAGATATGGGGTAATATGCAAGTACTGTCCTGATCTGAATTTTCCCTTTATTGCATGGGACCATCTTGATACATTTGCCATCTCTGCTGAATGGACAAAAGAGGTAAATCCCTTTACGCCTGTGGATAGAATAATTGTCGGGGCTGCAGTTCATCATCTTGGTCATACCTTAGGTTTAATTTCAGATACCTATGACGGGATTGACAACTTCGAAACAACGAGGACTTTTTCCAAACATTGGTGGAAATATAGAAACTACAAAAGCTGCATGAACTATCGCTGGAAATACAATATTTTTACCTACTCAGATGGAACTAATGGTAGAGGTGACTTCAACGATTGGGATTGTCTAGATTTTTCCTTTTTCAAAGATAGTGATTTTCAATGGTCACAGAAAAAAAACATTAGTCCTCCTTCCATTTTTGAAGCAGAACACCAACAATAAAGAACGCCAATGCAAATGTAACAACAAAGCCTGTGAAGAAAAGCGTTTTATCCATATCCAAATAGATCATTGCATTTCTCAAACCTTCATTCACGTAATACAATGGTAGAATCTGGGCAACAGACTGCAGGAACTCAGGCATCTGTTCAAGTGGAAAGAATGTTCCTGCAAGAAACATCATTGGAAAGGTTATTGCCCCGCCGGCCATGTCAGCGGTCTCTTCCTCTTTCACAAACCTTCCAACGATCATCCCGAGCCCAGAGAACATAAAGCTTGTGCATATAACTATGATAAAGAAGAATATATTGATCTGAATGTTTAAACCCCATACCAACATCCCCACGGCAATAACAACAAATGTGGAGATAAAGGAAAGAAACAACATAAAAAGCATCTTTGAAAGGATCCATTCTGAGCGAGTAACAGGCATGGTTAGTAATTTACGTAGTATACCATCCTTTCTTAGTTTTGTATTTCTCTCAATACTTCCATAAACCATGGAGGTCATTATCGTGAAACCAATCATCCCTGGGACAAAGAAATCAATGAAATCGAAATCCTCACCAAGCGTACTTTTAACTTCCATTCCGACGACGCTTGGGCTGAGTGTTATCATATCATTATAGTTATTAATCAAGCCAGATAAAACACTTCTAACTACAGGTGATACAGTGTTATCTGAAGGATCATGGTAAAATGTAAGATTAACCTTTGCCATAGGATTGAACTTTATTTGTTGTATCATCATTTGAAAATCATCAGGTATCTGAAGGCCAACTGATATATCCTCTTCCTTCATATAATCAGAGATATCAACATCCTCTTCGATATTTTTAAGTTCGAAAATATTTGTCTCATCCAAAAACGTAGTGAAATTTCCAGATTCATCAGAGCCATCCAAGTCCTGTAAAACAAGCTCGTAGCTGACATCACCGGATTCAGAAAAGATCGCCCCAAAGATCATAATAAGAAGAATGGGAAAAAGGATAGTCCAAAAAACAGTTCCCTTGCTACGAAGCCATCCCTTTACAGCATATATAAGATCTGTTTTTATGAATTTCAGATTCATTAACTAGCCTCCCTTAGCTTGGCACCTGTTAGTTTAAGAAATATCTCCTCAAGGTTGGATCTACTTATATCGATCGAATCATAATCAACACATTCACGTTTTAAAATGGCAAGTACCTCAAGCACCCTTTCCTTATATGCAATTTTAACTGCAATATCTCCATTCCCTTCGGTAAATACCTCCAGGCCTTGTTCGATAAGTGTGTTTATAACATCTCTGTTTTTACAATCCTTAATTCTAAGAATGCTTCCCTCTCCGTATTTATCAGTAAGTTCCTCTAATGAACCCTCTGCAATTATACTTCCCTTGTGAATTATTGCTATATGGTCTGCCAAGTACTCTGCTTCCTCCATATAATGTGTTGTGAGAAAAACAGTTTTACCCTTATTTCGAAGTCCTGCAATGAACTCCCATACCTCTCTTCTTGCCTTTGGGTCAAGTCCAGTTGAAGGCTCATCCAAAAAAACGATCTCTGGATCATTTACCAATGCAATTGCAACTCCTACACGTTGTTTAAGACCTCCAGAAAGATCCTTGTATAATTTATTTTCCTCTGATTTAAGATCCATTGCCTTAATGATCTCATCAATGTCTGCCTGTATTTGATATAAACTTGAAAAGTATATCAAGGTTTCACGGACTGTAAGCCTCTCAAATGAACGAAATTCTTGCGGCAATATACCAATCTTGTCCTTAACCTGATCAAATTGGGTCTTAATATCCCTGCCAAGAATATGTATAGTTCCAGAGGTAGGTTTACGAATTGATTCTATCATCTCAACTGTTGTTGTTTTTCCAGCTCCATTTGGTCCTAGAAAAGCAAAAACCTCTCCTTTTTTCACATTAAATGAGATATTATTAACAGCAACGAGAGCCCCATATTCCTTTCTTAGATCAAACACCTGAATAGCTGAATTGTTCTCAGTTTCTAGTGTTTTGAAAGTGACCTTTCCATTATTACCACAGGATGGACATGTAACTTTTACAATTTCTCCTGGGTTGCCAGAAACACTAAGGGTATTTTTACATTGAGGACATTGAACAGTTTTATCCATGATACTTCCCCCCTATTTTCAGGAGCGAGAATACAAGAGGTGTTATATATTATTTATTGATAAAAGGATTTGAATCTTATCATAATGTTTATTAACAACAAATATGTTATAATTAGCAAGATAATAAAGGTGAGTTTTTAGTAGAGAAGTGAGCTTATCATGGATTTAGATTTTATTTCCAAATTGAAAAAGCCTGCTGATACAAAAATTGTTTTATTGGTTATTGACGGACTGGGTGGACTTCCAAGAAATCATGATAATAAAACAGAGCTGGAGGCAGCAGACACGCCAAATCTGGACAATCTTGCCTCAAAAGGCATTTGCGGTCTGCAGCAACCTGTTCTACCTGGCATAACACCTGGCAGTGGACCGGGTCATTTGGGCTTATTCGGGTACGATCCAGTTAAATATCAAGTTGGAAGGGGAGTTCTATCTGCCCTGGGAATCGATTTTGACTTGAAACCAGATGATGTTGCAGCTAGAGGAAATTTTTGTTCAGTTGATGAAAACGGCCTTGTCACAGACAGACGAGCAGGCCGAATTCCCACAGAAAAAAATAAAGAGCTGTGTAAACTATTGCAAAACATAGAATTAAAAGATTCGCAATTTTTCATTGAAACAGTCAAGGAATACAGGTTCCTCTTAGTATTAAGAGGAGAGCATCTGTCTGGGAAACTTATCGATACAGATCCACAGATGCTGGGCAAGAAACCATTACAACCAAAAGGTCTGGGACCTGACACAGAAAGAACAGTAAATATTGTCTCAGATTTTATAAAGCAAGCAAGTGAAGTTTTAAAGGATCAACATCCTGCCAATATGGTTCTATTACGCGGATTCTCAAAAAGACCAAAATGGCCCACTTTAAAAGAAGTATTTGGTTTGAACTGCGCAGCAATTGCTGCATATCCAATGTACAGGGGTCTTGCTAAATTGATAGGGATGGATATATTACAAACAGGTCAAGAGCTAAAGGACGAGTTTGACACACTAAAAATGAATTGGAATAAATATGATTTCTTCTATGTCCATGCCAAGAAAACTGATAGTGCTGGTGAGGATGGAGATTTCAATAGAAAGGTGTCGAAAATCGAAGAGGTGGACCGCCAAATACCTGGATTATTGAGTCTGGACCCAGATGTAATAATGGTTACAGGCGATCATTCCACACCATCACTTTTGAAGTACCATAGCTGGCATCCTGTTCCAGTTATTATTTATTCAAAATATTGTAGATCAGATAATGTGCAAAGATTTGGTGAACGTGCCTGTATGTCTGGAGGTCTAGGATCACGCTTTCCAGCTAAGGACCTAATGCCAGTGGCATTGGCAAATGCCGGTCGTTTGGAAAAATTCGGAGCATAAAAAAAAAAACTAAGCCATTTTACTTCTACTAATCAAAGCGCTACCTTTTTCAGTTATATGAATTGTCTTTGTCTTTCCATGTTTTTTAATGAAGATCAGACCTTTATCTTTAATTATGTTTAACCGCTTGGCAGTTGTAACCTTTGATATGTCAAATTTACTGCTGACTTTTTTATAAGTTACCAGCAGATTTTTTTGGGTTTGCTCATCAACGTATTCCAAAATATCGTAAATATAATCCTGTAAAACAACATCCTCGATATCTTGTCTCGGTAACTGTTTGAACTCCTCTCTTAGAAGTGCCAACTGACTTTCTTTGATAAATGATGGATTTATACGCAGTAATAATACGGCTTTACTCCTAGCAACAAGATTGTTGATTTTATATAAGGATTTAATAAAAGCCTCAAAAGAAAAAATGGTTAAAAAGTAATCAATTCTATCCATCAAAATAATTGGTCGTGATTTATTTTTAACAAATTTATCGATATTTGAAATCAATTGCTTAAGATCACTTACATTTTCAAATCTGCCAATTTTTTCTTGGCTTAAAACAAATACCTCAATATTTTCCATGGATCGAACATAATTATGAATTGTGTCAGAAGTATCCCTGGTGAGATACAAACCATCATAGTCTGTTACAACTAAATCCTTAAATAAATTCACAGCGAAATCCTTGGTTTTATCAATAATCAAATAACTGTTTCCATCTATCAACTTACCATGTATCTCACTGTCCTGAGTAATGTCCTTACCCATTATCAATATACTTTTCTTATGTTCTGATTCTGTCTTGAGAATGGAATATGTTACCTTTACTATCCTTCTATTTCCTGACTTTGTCCTCAAAACAAGTTCATCCAAAGGGACTACCTTATTTTTATCAATTGTTTTCAGACAGTCAACAACAGTATCCAAATTATCAAACAAATCCAGTGAAACTATAGATTTTCCAAGTATTTTCTTCTTTTTATAACCAGTGATAATCTCAGCTGCCTTATTCCAAGTTGCAATCTTTAAATCTTTATCAACAACAAGAATCATTTCAGATGCACTGTTAATAACATCATCCAAATAATCCCTAGTTCTTCTGATCTCATCTTGAGCGTTAATTGTCTTTGTGATATCAACATAAGTTCCAAAATCTGCATTTTTTCCTTCATAAATAATCCTTTTAGAAAAAATCTCTAACCATTTTGTCTTACCATCCTTTGTTAAAATTTTAACAGGATAATGGCTCGTAAGTTCCTTATCTCCTTTCATTTTATTTTTTAATTGTTGTATTACAAAAAGGTAATAATCAGGATGTATGGCCCTTGTCAAAATCTTTGTCCCCTCCCTCAAAACTTCCTCTTTGGAATAACCTGTAATTGATACCATTGCATCATTAATATATTTGATTTCATCACCCTGTATTATTGCTATTCCCATCAATGATTGTTCTGAGAGCATTCGAAATTTTTCTTCGCTTTCTCGTATTTGTTGTTCAATAATTCTTCTTTCAGTTACATCTCTAGTATTTGCAATTAAACCATTTATTTCGGGATTATTGAGTTGATTGCTCTTTGTGGTTTCACAATAGATCCAATGACCTTTTTTATGCTTAACACGGTATTCTGTTAAGACTCCAACTGAACCTTCATCTTTTACAAAATCAGAAAATTCCTTTGTAATTTCCGAAAATTCATTAGGATGAATAAACTCATAGATATTTTTGCCTATCATCTCCTCAGGTTTGTAACCAAAAATTTTTACAACAGATGGGCTTTGATATCGGATTGTTCCGTCTTTTTCAATAACGGTTATAACATCATTTGAGTTCTCAACAAGAGAAGAAAAATAATCCTGTTGGTTTGCTAAACTTTTTTCTTCATGCATCTTGTGATCAGTTATATCTTGAATATATGTTGCCAGTTTTGTAATATTTTTCTTTTCATCAAAAACTGGATTTATATTTGTCCTCCACCATCTCCCCTTATCCTTATCCTCAAATATTATCGGTTTTTTGGTCTTAATTACTTTTTCAATAGCTTTCTTTCTAGATCCCGCAACCTCTTTACCAATAAAAGGAAAACCTGATCTTCCAATGATTTCATCTTTTGGTTTACCCAATACTTTAGCTAGCTTAGAGTTTAGTGCCAATACTAAACCTTTTGTATCTGTTAAAATCATTGGATCGGGATTATTATCGATTAGAGTCTCTAAATCATCAGTGGTTGCATATTTTTTTTCTGACATGTTGCTTTAAGGTTAACAGTTAGCATATTAATAAATTAATTATTGGATCATTTGAATAATATTTTAAAATACAACTTACTCCAACTGATAAAAAAAGGATGAGGACAAATAAGATATTATACACCAATTTATTTTTCATTTTTCTCATAATTTATCTAATAAAATTAGTTTTCAATAAATAAAACGAAATACCAAATATATATGCAAAACAGTTTTTACCCACCAAAGAAAGATGTAAAATATTTAATTTTGGTTAAAATAAAAAAGAAAAGAAAAGGAGGAATTACTCAAATGGTGCATATACGCCAGCTATGTAAAATGTTGGACCTACTATGCTCATGAACCTGTAATAAAAATTCTCTTCGTTAAAACCACCGATACCAACAATCGGGACTTTTTGCGATCCATCTAGATTTGCTACCATTCCAAACATGAATACACTGAATCTAAATCCAAAGATCCAACCATTCGCTGCAGTGGTATTGGTTAGAATACCTGCAAATAGATGATCTCCATAAAATCCAGCTGTTAATCCAATTGGATCCTCATAGGGCTCACCATTAACATTGAAGCCCCATACGCCTGTAAAATTACCAATCGCCCACTCTGGAATATCTTCAAGAGAGCCAACAGGATTTTCACTTCTCAGATTTTTTATAAAAGTTGCTCTTTCAACATTTACAGCTGAAACCATTGGAATGCCCATTAACATTATAGATATGATTCCAACAAGTATTAGTTTTCTCATTATCTTATAACCTCCTGGAATTAAATCATCCCATTAATATATAATATTTTACCCAAATCTTACCGCAATTTATAAGTAAATTCTGCTTAAAAAAGAAGAAAATCGATTGATATATAATAAAATTGTATAAAAATATTTTTTTAAGATTCCAATTTTTGCTAAAACAACAAATATTGATATGGAAATATCAGATTATTAGACATCATATAAATTGTAATATTTATCCTTTAAATACTCAACAAATATCTTTGAGTTCAAACCCTCGCCACAACACTTTTTAATAATTTCATCAGCGCTGAACCTTCTACCATGTTTATGGATATTTTCTCTTAGCCAAGAAAGAATATTTTTAAAATCCGCATTTTCAATTTCATGTAAAACATCTGGTTTTTCACAAATAATTTTATTAAAAATCTGAGCAGAGTAAATAGTTCCAATTGCATATGTCGGAAAATAGCCAAGGCTTCCTCCGCTCCAATGCATGTCCTGTAGAACACCTTCTTTATCATTATTTGGAATAATATCAAGCAGCTCCTTCATCTTTTCATTCCAAACATCAGGTAACTCTGAAATTTTCACTTCATCTTCAATCATCATATTCTCAAGTTCAAAGCGTAAAATAACATGTAGTGAATATGTGAGCTCATCTGCCTCAACACGAATAAAAGAGGGCTTAACCTGATTTATCAACCTGTATAGCATTTCAATATCAATGTTTTTCAGACAACCAGGGCAAGTCTTTTCAAATACAGGATAGAAATAAGACCAAAAACTTCTGTTTCTAGCTATCATGTTCTCCCAGAACCGAGACTGAGATTCATGGAGACCTAAAGATGGTGAATCAGATATTACAGTATTCACAAACTCACCTTTTGGCATACCAAGCTCATACAATGCATGTCCTGCCTCATGCACAGTAGAAAAAAAGGAGAACAGAGGATTTTCACGTTCAAAATTGGTAGTAAAACGTACATCATCATAGCCAATAGATGTAGTAAACGGATGTGTTGAAACATCCAATCGTGAACTTTCTTTTGAAAGAAGCATTTTTTCAGTAATAATATTACATAATCTTTTTTGTTGTTCAATATTAAATTTTAAATTAATTTCCTTCTGGTTTTTGAAGATCTCACTATCCTTTATTTTACTTAATATTTCTACAAGCTGAGTTTTAAGAAAATCAAATTCTTTTTTAATTATATCAACGGTCATACCTTCTTCATATCCATCAAGCAAGCTGTTGTATCTTGGTCCGGGAAGGTCGATGTAACTGCTATATTCCTTTTCAAGGTCAACAATCTTTTCAAGATGTGGTAAAAAAATCCTAAAATCAGACTTCTCCCTTGCCTCCTGCCATGCTGGGTATGCAATAGTCGTGGTCTTTGAAAATCTCTCAACAAATTCAGAGGGAATTTTTCTTGCCTTTTCCACATCTTTTTCTAGTCTTATGACAACCTCTTTATCCCTATCTCTTAACTTATCAAAGTTTTCTTTTTTTGATAAATTTTTGATATGATTCCAAAGCTTGTCTGAAACAACTTTATCATGCGCAATTCTGGAGATGAAAGAGCTTTGTTCTGATCTTTCAAGTGCACCTTTTGGGGGCATATAGGTCATCTGATCCCAGCCGATAAGAGCAGCAATGCCACCTATTACTGATATTTCTTTTTGTTGCTTATAAATAAAATCAATTGAATCCTTCACAACTATCACCTACATTAAACATCAATTTCTAGCCCAACTGGGCAATGATCTGAACCCAGAACATCTTGCATTATAAATGAATTTTTGATTTTAGAAATAAATTCCTTATTAGCAAAGAAATAATCTATCCTCCAGCCAACATTCCTATCTCTAGCACGTGTTTTCAAATCCCACCAGGTATACTGTTCCGGTTCTTTATTGAAATATCTAAAGGTATCGACATAACCATGATCAATGAATGTATCTATCCATGCGCGTTCAATTGGTAAAAAACCAGAAACCTTTTCGTTCTCTTTAGGCCTTGATAGATCAATCTCATTATGAGCTGTATTAAAATCCCCACATGCAACAATATTTTTTCCTGTTGCCTTTAGATTATCTGCATAAGATAAAAAAGTATCATAAAAATCCATTTTGTAATCAAGTCTCTCCTGATTTTTTTTACCATTTGGAAAATAGATATTAAAAAGTGTAAAATCAGTAAATTCTGTAATAAGAATTCTACCTTCATTATCAAATCTATTTATTCCAAACCCCTTTTTTACATCAAGTGGTTTGTTTTTTGTAAATGTTACAACTCCACTATATCCCTTTCTTTCTGCAGAATTCCAGTAAATCTCATAACCAGGTATATTTTTTAGATGAGGAGGGACTTGCTCTGGCATTGCTTTTATCTCTTGCAGACAAACGATATCAGCATCCTGTTTTTTAATCCACTCAAAGAGTCCTTTTTTATCTGCAGCCCTTATTCCATTTACGTTCCATGAAAGAATTTTCATAATTATCTTATATTAACTATACAATGATAAGATTAACCTTTTATGTGCAGTTTCTATTACACTGAAATTGCTTTTAAGGGTGAAAATTATGAAACATGTACATTACACAGATGTAAATCTTGAGGAACCAAATGAAGAGGGAATTAAGGATTTAAAGATTAGATGGCTTATTTCAAAAAAGGACGGAGCAAAAAACTTTGCTATGCGTCTTTTTGAAGTAAAACCAGGTGGTCATTCCCCATTGCATCAACATGATTGGGAGCATGAGGTTTTTATTTTGGATGGTGAAGGAGTTGCAAGAGATAAGCAACATGAAAAACCATTTAAAAAAGGGGATGTTTTTTTTATTCCATCAATGGAATGGCATCAGTTGGTAAACACTGGGAAGGACGATCTAAAGTTTTTATGCCTAATACCTTACAAGTAAATCTAATCTTACATAAATATCATTTTGTAATTATTCTAAAAAACTTTAATTTATTTATTGTTTCCACTATAGGGACATTTAAAATGCAAAATCGACGAATTAAAATTCCTTTTTTGATTTGCTGGATGACATAGATTGGTTAGTTTATTTACCATTTTTCATTTGAAGCGAACTATAAGACAAATCAAGGATATATGGCATATTAAAACCTTTAATAAAAAAAGGTCTATGTTAAAGGTACATCCTTTCTTAGATCATCCCTCATCTTTCTACCGGTTTTTTTCTCCCATTCCTTAATGGTGATGGAATGTTTCTCCCTTATCTTATCACCTATACCTAGACCGTTATAAGCACAGAACGGAACAATTCCCTCCAACGTGGTATAATGGATCACACAGCGCTCTAACCTGTCAACATTCAGTGTAAATGGATCCTGGAACCACATAGAGCCAACAAACAAACTCTTATAGTGAAAACCTCTTAGGGAATCGTAACTACCGCCAATTGCAGCATCCTTTAATATCTTCTTCAGATTAAAACCGGTTGGTGCCTTGTCATAGTCAACAAATTCATCTATCTTTTTCAAAAATGCTGCAGCAACTCTTATCTTCTTTAAAGGACCCTTTATCTGACTTTCTTGATCAATGAACTCAAGCAATGCCTCCACATCTATGAACCTTGTAATGGGACTTACCTTGCCATCATCAATAAAAATATAGGTTGCACCGCCACAACCAGGATGAGCCGTAAACTCTACCTGGGTCTCACCTTTAAGAAGCTCAATAAGTTTAGAAATTGGAAAAACAAATGGGACAGGATAAAAATCCTCTCTTGAGATATCCCCCTTAAACTCTTTTTCTATTGATTCCATCATCATGACATAGTCAACACGCTGTTTCTCTCGTTTCTCATCTGAAAGTTTGTCTATCCTTCCACAAAAAGAAACTGGCTGAAAATTTACTCCCCTAACAATATCAATATTATCTAGGGCAAATTTTATTATCTTTCCAACCTCATGGAGATTCTTTCCACCTATTACACAAGGTACAAGAACCAGCTTTAGATTGACCTTTTTTAAATTTTCAATTGCCTTTTTATTTTGGTCAATCCACGGATTGGTTTTTTTGGTCACACCATCAAAGCTCATGTAGATAGTATTAACCTTGGCATCCTTTAGCTGCTTACAAAATTCTGCGCTGTCAGCAAGTTTAATTCCATTTGTATTGACCTGAATATGAGAAAAACCTACCTCGCCTGCAATCTTGACAATATCCAAGAGGTCATCACGTATTGTTGGCTCTCCACCTGTTATCTGAATTGCCTTTGACCCCATTGGTCTTTCGTTTCTTGCCTGAACCATCAGGTCCCTGAGCTGATCAATAGTAGGCTCGTAAACCCTCCCAGATGCCCCAGCGTTCATAAAACAGTAACTACATCTTAAATCACACCTGTTTGTAACTAACAGGTTTGTCAAAACGCTCTGAGACTTGTGTTCATCATATAAAGGAGTCTCATCAAAAACAGATGTCTTAACATCTGGCGCACCTTTGCCTGTAACCTTGTATTTAATCCATTTTCTATAGACATCAGAATCAGAAAAATAGATGTCTTTGAAAGAACCATGCTTATCGCAGGACTTAACAATGTAAACCTTGCCCTTTTCCTCTATTATTTCAGCATCAATCTTATTGATGTTTCCCTCATGGTAGCAAACAGGGCATATGGATTTAGTTTTCTCTAATACCTCCATTTCTCTCCCTACTCTTTGTGTCACATTCGTCTAAACAAAATGTTCTATTTAGATTTAACTGTCTTTTTTGTGAGAAATTTTATATCTTATAAGCATATAATCACAAAAATATGTGTCTTGCAATTCCAGGTAAAATAATTGAAATCGATAAAAACAAGGAACATGCAAAGATTGATTATGGAGATGGGACAAAGCGTAATGCAAACATCTCCTTAGTTGATGTGAAGGTTGGGGACTATGTTTTAGTACACGCTGGTTTT
>Ga0272442_10003935_pt1 | contig 20541 bp, 17 predicted proteins | sample SSMForm2O_FD_200262 | JGI IMG/M metagenome (GOLD analysis project Ga0272442, IMG submission 200262) | Marine sediment archaeal communities from Little Sippewissett salt marsh, Falmouth, MA, United States - SSM-Form-2O | ecosystem: Environmental > Aquatic > Marine > Wetlands > Sediment ... | reverse complement strand
GATCTTCACGCGGATTTTCGGGTGGGATTTCGATGCCGGCGGGAACTACGCGGGACTCTCGGACGGCAGGAACGGCAACTGGCTCGTAGGACTTCCTTTCCGAAACACGCAGAGCTCGAAGAGCTATCAGTGGGATGGTCTGTGGGCGGACCAGGACATTATCCAGTACCGGGTCACGGACCTTGCCGACTCGATCGCAACGGATACGATCACGTATCGTCGCAATGCCTTCATCAACACGCTCAAGGCGGGGCTGGCCGGGCGACACCTCGTAGGCAACTACGTGAGGTGGGGCGCCGACGTCGGCATTCGGCAGGAGGAGTTCTACCTGGACCCGAGCGCACAGGGCACCGTTTCCGATTCGATCTACGGGCACGTTTCGGTCTGGTCGGAATTCAGCAAGGCCAAGTACGTGCAGTACCGGCGTTTCAATGGTTTCGGCACGGAGGACATCGATCTGAGTTCGACGGTCAGGCTGACCGCCACCCTGGCACCCGAGAGTTTCGGCTGGAATGGCACGGGCGTCGGGCTGGGGCTCAACGCGGCGACCGGCCTGAACCGGGTGATCGCCGGCCGAGGCTGGGTGTGGGCCTCGGTCGATGCGAACTATCTGTGGAACGCCGCGGTCCAGGACTCGGGACGCGTAATTTTCAACGTGGCGGCGGGATTCAAGTCGGCGGAGAGACATTCGACAGCGATGCAGGTTCAGTTGGGTCGCATGTGGAATCCGAAGCCGGGCGACCAATTCGACCTCGGTTTCGAGAACGCTCCCCGTGGGTGGGAGGCTCACTCATTCGTCGGGGACAAGGCATGGTGGGCTCAGATCGAGCACCGGTATTTCGCGGTGGACAAATTCCTTAACCTGGTTGGGATCGGTTTCGGGGCCTTTTTCGACTACGGTGGGGCCTGGTACGACGATCAGTCATCCCGAACGGGTGGAAGCGTGGGAGGCGGCCTTCGGCTGGGCTCCGCCCTCTCTACGGTGGCCATGACCGGCCGGATCGACATCGTGTACAAGATTGGCGAGAGTGTGACGGGAGACCGGTGGGTGTTCGCCTTCGGATCCGGGTTCGCGTTCCCGCGGCGCACGATCCCCGTGATCAACTACCGGGCACAGCCGCCGCCATAGGCAGGCCGCGGCGGGCCGGCCGGCCCGGTGTACGGAATCATGAACGGAGACTACCCATGCCAATGAGCGAACTGTTGCTCGCTGAACTGGACGTCGAGGTGCAGGCCAATCGCACCCTTCTGGAACGCCTCCCTGACGCGAAGTGGGACTGGAAGCCGCACGAGAAATCCATGACCCTCAGCCGTCTCGCCACCCACGTGGCCGAGATCCCGAGTTGGTCAAACGCCATTCTCATGGCCGACGAAATCGACTTCATGTCGCCGGAGATGCAGGCGTGGGTTCCTCGTGAGATGCAGTCGAAGGAAGAAATCCTCGCCGAGCTCGACGCGGCTGCCGAAACCTGTCGGGGCCACCTCGAGGCGACCAGTGACGACGACTTCGACCGCACCTGGACGATGAAGGCCGGCGATCAGGTGGCCATGCAGGACAAGAAGTACATGGTGTTCCGTCGCCAGGTTCTGAATCACATGGTACATCACCGCGCTCAGCTGGGCGTGTTTCTGCGGCTCCTGAACGTACCGCTGCCCGGTTCGTACGGTCCTTCGGCGGATGAAGGCGGCGGAATGGGTGAGTAGCTCGGCTTTGCGGGATGGAAGGGTCTGTGATGCGAACGGGGGCTGCCAGATGACAGCCCCCGTATTGCTTCCCGGCCTGTCGACCGTCGGTCAGCCGTCCCGGCGGGCCTTCTTCCTGCGGAGAAGGAACCACACGATGATGAAGGCGCCGGCCAGGCCCAGGATCCAGAGCCACTCGGAGTCGCCGTCGCCGTCATCCGCGTCATCAGCCATGGCGGCATCAACATCCGCCTCTTGCTCTTCGGCCTCGTAGGCGACCTCGTCTTCCGCAACTGCCTCATCCGCGGCTGCCGAAAGTTCCTCGACCACCAGAGGCGGGGCCTCCATGTCGACTTCTTCGGTGAGCTCCATCTCCACGACCTCGAACTCCAGCGGCTCGAAGTTGGCCTCGCTCACGACCACTGCTTCCGCTTCCGCTGCCGCCGCAGCGACCTGCCAGCGGCCCTCCGGCATGTAGAAGGTCAGCTCCCGACCCCGTGGAACATCCTTCGCATCCACAGGCTGTCCCCCGACGTATACCTTGTAGCCCGCCGGAATCTTGACCAGAGTGGCCGGTCCCCACGTGCCGTCCCCGTGCTTGAACCGCAGAAGCATCGTCGGGAAGCCTTCGCGATGTACGAGCGCGTCGAAATGCGCATACCGGATGCCGTCCATCTCGACGATCTCCAGGCACGCGTCGGGAGCGGCGGGATACGTCGTCATGATCCGCTCGTCGAAGGTGACGTCCGCGCACGTGATGTCCTGCGCCGAGAGCGGCATCGCGACCATGATTGCGAGCAGCGCTGAGGAAACAGCAACGACGGACTTCTTCATGCAATCCTCCACTTCTGGAAGTGAGCCCCTTGAGCCAGGACGAGACGGGTGGGAGGTTCCCGTGATGGCCTCATTCGTCAGTCGATCCCGAAAACTGCGGTTGATGCGCTGTTCAGGCAAGCGATATTCGTCGGGTCGTCTGGAAATTGGGCACCGACGGCTGTAGTATCGCCGCGTCAGAAGGTCGGTATTCGGAAAATCAACCTGAAATGGAGCCCACAGTGGTTCACAGAGTGAATCTGCGGTTGTTCACGCTATCTGCGCTGGCGCTACTGGTGGCCGCCGGTCCCGCCCGGGCGCAGGAGTTTCTCATACACGCCAACGGCGACTCCATCAACGCCGAGATCAAGAGCTTCGAGCGCGGCAAGCTCAGCTACGAGATTCCCGGCTCGAGCAGCGCAAGCCTCGAATTCGACAAAGTGGCCACCCTGGGGAGTCCCGAGGACTGGGATATCGAGCTCACCGCGCAGAGAAGGCTGTTTGGTTCCATTCTCCCGGGCACGGAGTCAGGCACGGTTCGGATCGCCACGCTGAGTGACACGGTGGACGTGGCCATATCCGAAATCGTAAAGATGACGAACGTCAGCAAGACGCTGTGGTCCCGCTTTGACGGCTACCTCGAGCTCGGGTTCAACTACGCGAAAGCGAACAACGCCACCAACCTCAACTTCGCGACCCGCATCGACTATCGGGCCCCGAAGTGGATCTTCGGCCTGGGCTTCGACTCCCGTTTCCAGAACCAGGACGATGCCGAGAGCTTCAAACGAAACCTGGGCACGCTCAACGCGACGTACCTCCTGCCCAAGACCTGGTACGTAGGTGCCTTTACGCAGTTCGAGCAGAACCAACAACTCGACCTGGATCTCCGGTTCCTGCTCGGGGCCATCGTGGGACGTGATTTCCTCCAGTCGAACAGGGTCGAATGGAACTGGCTGGTCGGCGTCCTGAGCAACCGGGAAGAATACACGGGGCTCGAAGCCACGAATTCGGCGGAAGGGCTGCTGGGGACTCGCTTCAGCTGGTTCACGTTTGGCAACTTCGAGAACGATCTGACGTCAAGCCTCCTCGTGTATCCCAGTCTCACGGAGTCGGAACGCGTTCGTGTCGACTTCGACATCAGCTACCGGCAGGACCTGTTCGGGGACCTCTATCTGCGGTTCAGCTTCTACGACCAGTACGACAGTCAGCCGCCGCCGGGCGCCAACGACAACGACTACGGTACCAGCATAGCCGTGGGTTGGGATATCTGACGAAGTTGATCAGCTCGGGAGCCGGCCCGTCGCTCGACGGGTCGGCTCCCCGGTCAGCCGCCTGCTATCGACCCTTTGCCGCGATCTTGGCCCAGCTGTCCCTGAGCGTGACCGTACGGTTGAACACCAATCCGTCCGGCCCCGAGTCCTCGGGGTCGCTCGTGAAGTAGCCGTGCCGCTCGAACTGATACCGTGTGCCGGGCGGATCGTCGGCGAGAGCCGGCTCGACCCACGCGTTCTCCACCACGACCAGTGACTCCGGGTTCAGATTCACCGTGAAGTCCTGGCCCTCCTCGAGATCGGCTTCCGGGTCCGGAACCGAGAACAGGCGATCGTACAGGCGCACTTCGGCGGGCAGGGCATGCTCGGCGGAAACCCAGTGGATCGTGCCCTTCACCTTGCGGCCGTCGGCCGGGTTCGCCCCCATCGTGTCCGGATCGTGCGAGCACCGGAGTTCGACAACCTCTCCGGTTTCAGGGTCCTTGATCACTTCGTCGCACCGGATCACGTACGAGTTCCGGAGACGCACTTCGCGGCCCGGTGCCAGCCGGTAGAACTTCCTGAACGGCTCCTCCATGAAGTCGGAGCGCTCGATCCAGATCTCGCGGGTGAAGGGCATCCGTCGCGTCCCCTCCTTGCCCACGTCGCGCGGGAACTCGGGGGCGTCGATCCACTCGACCTTGCCCTCGGGGTAGTCCGCGATCACGACCTTCAGCGGATCCATAACCGCCAGGCGCCGGGGCGACCGCCAGTTGAGATCGTCCCGGATGGCGAACTCCAGCCGCGAGTATTCGATGCGGCTGTCCACATCCGCCACGCCGATCATGTCGTTGAAGCTGCGGATGGCCTCCGGTGTGACCCCCCTGCGCCTCAACCCAGCGACGGTGGGCATGCGCGGATCGTCCCACCCCGACACGTACCCGCCTTCCACGAGCTGGATGAGCTTTCGTTTGCTCATGATCGTGTAATCGATGTTGAGGCGCGCGAACTCGGTCTGCTCGGTCCGGGGCCGCTCGATACCGACGGCGTCCAGGATCCAGTCGTAGATCTCCCGGTTCACCCTGAACTCGAGCGAGCACAGCGAGTGAGTGATGTTCTCGATCGCGTCCTCGAGGCAGTGCGCGTAGTCGTACATCGGATAGATGCACCAGTCGTCACCCTGCCGGTAGTGATGCTCGTGTCGGATACGATACAGCAGGGGGTCGCGCATGGTCATGTTGGGGTGCGCCATGTCGATCTTCGCCCTCAGCACGTGCGCCCCGTCCTCGAACTCCCCTGCCCGCATACGGCCGAACAGGTCGAGGCTCTCCTCCACCGGTCGGTCCCGGTACGGGCTGTTGCGGCCCGCCTCGGTGACGGTGCCCCGGAGCTCCCGGATCTCCGCTTCGCTCGAGCTGTCGATATAGGCCCTGCCGTCCCGGATCAGCTGTTCGCCCCACTCGTACAACTGCTCGAAGTAGTCCGACGCGAAGTAAAGGCGGTCCTGCCAGTCGACGCCGAGCCAGCGGATGTCCTCGATGATTGCTTCGACGTACCGCTGGTCCTCGCCGGTGGGGTTCGTATCATCAAACCTGAGGTTGAACGTTCCGCCATATTCCTGTGCGATGCCGTAGCTGATCCAGATGGCTTTGGTGTGGCCGATGTGGAGGTAGCCGTTGGGCTCGGGCGGGAAGCGGGTGGCCACGCGTCCGCCGTACTTTCCGGATTCCATGTCTCGCGCGACCATGGCGCGGAGGAAGTCCAAGGGCTTTCTATCTTCGTCGTTCGTCATCGCCAGTCCGTTTCTGGTGTCGGTCGAGGTCGTGAACTCCCGCGCTCCTGCCGCGCGGCCTCTAAGCTGTCCCCCTCACGTGCGAATGCCAAGTAGCGCGACGCAAAGCCCGGCGAGCTTACGCGAAGATATAGCTGCGATTAGAGTAGGGCGTTCGGGCACGGGTCGCCGCGAGGCGCACCCGGTCGGCTGACTGACCACTGAGTGGAGGATGTTCGTGAAGATTCGGAAGACGAAGTACGGGTTCCCGGCAGCGGCCCTGGTGGTAGCGATCGCGAGCGTCTCCGCGTGCGCCGGTGAAGACGCCAAAGCGGATCCGTACGTGGCGGGCACGACGGCGGAGGTCACGTCGGTCCAGGAGTCGGACATCCCCGACGCGATTCTTGGAAAGGCGGCTCCGCCCAGGGGTGAAGACCTGGCCTATTTCGACTCGGATCCATCCACGGTCGGCTACATCGTCGCCCCGGACGGAGAAGGTCCGTTCCCGGCCGTGGTTCTGATCCACGAGTGGAACGGTCTCGTCGATCGCGTGCGGCAGGTGGCCGATGCCCTTGCCGATGAAGGCTATGTGGCCCTGGCGGCCGACATGTACAGCAGTCGGATCGGTACGAACCGCGACGAGAACATGGCCCTGATGCAGGAAGCCCAGGGGGACCCCGATCGTGTCATCGCGAACCTGGACGCGGCGGTGAGCTACCTGAGGGGCCGTGACGATGTGACGGGCAAGGTCGCGGCGATGGGATGGTGTTTCGGGGGTGGGGTGGCGCTCAGTTTCGCGCTCGGCGGGGAGAGCCACGAGGGAACGGCGATCTTCTACGGTCGGCTGATCGAGGATCCTGACGTTCTGGCCTCGATCGACCATCCGGTCTACGGCACGTTCGCCGAATTGGACGGTGGAATTCCCCCCGACCAGGTGAACCGGTTCGCCGCGGCCTTGCGCACGGCGGGTGTCGAGAACGACATCCACATCTATGATGATGTCAACCATGGCTTCTGGCTGTGGGTGGACCGGGACCCGGAGACGGCAACGGCGCCGGCTGCGGACGCGTGGGCCCGCCTCAAGGCATACCTGGCGAGGGTGCTGACTTGATGACACGAAGACTCTCCGGCGGAGTGGGGGAATGAAGGTCGATCGCAGGCTGGTAGTGGCCCTCGCCGCTCCGCTGGCCGTCGCCTTCGTTTCCGGTCTGGCGACGGGTGCCGGGGTGCGTGATTGGTATCCGTCACTGGTCAAACCCTCGTTCAACCCCCCGGACTGGGTCTTCGGGCCGGTGTGGACCGTCCTCTACATCATGATGGGGATCGCGTTGTGGTGGGTCTGGCGACGGCAGGGAGAAGTGCCGGTTCGCACTCCCCTGATACTCTTCGCTACCCAGCTCGCGTTGAACGCTCTCTGGTCGGTCCTGTTCTTCGGGTTGAGGTGGCCCGGTGCGGCGCTGGTGGACATCCTTCTCCTGTGGGTGGCCATCGGGCTGACGATACACGCCTTCCGGCGGGTATCCGTTCGCGCAGCTGTCTTCCTGCTGCCGTACTGGGCGTGGGTGACCTTTGCCACCGCGCTGAACGCATCCATCTGGGTCCTGAACCGGTAGCCCGGCGCGAGTCAGTGGAGGGTGAGCGACTGGTGAGGACCTTCCAATGAGCGACAGAGAGACCGGCAGCTGGCGTTGGCTCATGGCGTCCGGCCTTGTGCTGGCTGTGCTGCTCCGGGTGCCAGGTCTGTGGACCGAGCTGTGGATGGACGAAATTCTATCTGTTCGGCTCGTCGAGACGCTTCGCTCCCCGCTCGGCGTGTTCACGGACATCCACAGCGACAACAACCACTACCTGAACTCGCTGTGGCTGTATGCCATCGGCTCTCGCACGCCCGGGTGGCTGATGCGACTTCCGACGCTGGTGCTGGGTGCTGCCCTGGTGGTGTTGGCCTACCGGGTGACTCGTGCCCGTGGCCGGACTGCGGCGACCCTTACAGCGGCGCTGTTCGCAGTCTCCTATCCGCTGATTCACTATTCGTCCGAGGCACGGGGCTACGGATACCTCGTGTTCTTCACGCTGCTGGCCTACGGCGCGTTTAGCCGGTGGACGTCCGGCGGGGGTGTGCGGGCGGCAGCGATGTACGCGGTTGGCTCGGCCCTGGCGTTTCTCTCCCACCTCGGCTTCGCGACGGTGTTTGCCGCATTCGTTGTGTGGTCGGTTCTGGAAGTCAGGGACTCGAGGGATGATCGGGGCAGCGTTGCGTGGTCGCACGTGGCGGTGCACCTGCTTCCAGCGGCTACACTGCTGATCCTCTACTTCGTGGACATACAGTTCATGACCGCTGCGGGCGGTTTCGCCCGACTTGGCCCGCTGGAGTCACTGGCGGGGGCCGCGGGCCTGGTGACGGGTGTCGCTCCCGGCGAGGCCGGGCTCCTGGTGGCGTTGTGCGCGTGGGTGGCGATCGCGTTCGGCGCCCGCGGTTGGTGCCACGAGAGCCGGAATGAGACCATCTTCCTCGTCGCGGCCATCGCGTTCTCACTCGCGAGTGGCGCGCTTCCAGGCTACGGGTATCCCCGGTACTACCTTACCGCCCTGCTGTTTTCGCTCCTCTTCCTTGGCCATGCCACCGCGCTGGCCATTACCTCCGAGCGCTGGAAGGTGCTGGGGATAGCCCTTCTCGTGATGGTGGGCGCGGCCAATCTCACGCAGACGGTTCGTTTCGCTTCGGTGGGTCGGGGGATGTACCTGGAGGCAACAGAGTACATGGCGACGGCCTCTCTCGGCCCCGTGACCGTCGCGGGGAGCCACGACCTGGGCTCGGTCCTGGCGCTGGACTACTACACAGCGTCGACCGGCGGCGAGGGTGTGCTGGAGTACTACTGCCACACGGCATCGACCTATGGGTGTTCGCGGGCACGGCCGTCCTCATCGCGCGGAGAGGAGCCGCCACGATTCTACCTGCTGGCCAGCCTGAGCGACCGATTCTCGCATCCGGAGGTTCTAAGCGTCCCGGACCTCGACCAGTATGAATTCGTGCGATCCTATCCCAAGTACGGGCTGTCGGGCGTCTACTGGGTCCTCTACGAGCGCTCGGGGCAGCGGTCGGCGCCATGAGTTCCGGACGGTCCAATACCCGGAGCCGGGGGCGATGGGTCGGGCTGATCCTGGCCGTGGTACTGACCGGGGCAGGCCTGCGACTGCTGGGTCTGCGTACCGAACTGTGGATGGACGAAATCCTGTCGCTGAGGCTGGTGGGGGCTCTCGAGTCACCTCTTGGCGTGTTCACGTCGATCCACAGCGACAACAACCACTACCTGAACTCGCTGTGGCTGTATGCCATCGGCGCCCACGCCCGGTGGTGGCACATGCGCCTCGCGAGCATCGTTCTTGGAATCCTGCTCATCCCCCTGGCGTTCAGGGCGGTACGCGATTGGGGAAGGCCCGCGGCCCTCGTGGCCGCCCTGCTCGTGGGCCTGTCGTATCCGATGATCCACTATTCATCGGAGGCGCGAGGCTACTCCCACGTTCTGGCGTTTGCGCTCCTGAGCTGGTTCTTCTTTCGAAACTGGCTCCGCACGGACGATCCTCTTTGGGGCGTCGGATATGCCCTGGGCGCCAGCCTGGGCTTCCTGGGCCACCTCGGCTTCGCCACCGTGTTCGCGTCGTTTCTCGTGTGGAGCGCGTTCGACGTCCTCTCCGCTCGACGCGACCGGGTTCGACGCCTGGTGCGAAACGCGGCCGTACAGCTACTGCCGGCGGTGACCATCGCCCTCCTCTATCTGGTTGATGTCAGGTTCCTCGAGGTGGCCGGCGGACCGCCGGTCACGACGGTCTCGTCGTGGCTGGCGGCCGGCGCGCTCCTGGTAGGGGACGCGCGCGGTTGGTTCGCGGCCGCGGTGGCCCTGGTGGCGTCAGCCTGCGTCGCGATCGAACTGGTTCGAATGTTTCGCGACGGGGAATCGGAATCACTCTTCTTCGCGTTTGTCCTCTTCTTTCCGCTTGCGAACGGCGTGATCTCGGTCCACGCCTACCCGCGCTACTATCTCACCGCTCTGCTGTTCGCGTTGCTGCTGCTTTCCCGGTTCGTCGGGCGGACCCTGTCAGGGACCGCGCGTCAACGCTGGGCCGCGGCCGTCCTTCTCGTCGCGGTCGTCGGTCTCAACCTGGTGGAGGTGGCTCGCTTCCTCGAGATCGGGCGGGGTCAGTACCTGGAGGCCGTGACGGACATCGCCGGGGTCAGCGCCACCGCCCGCCCGACTGTGGCGGGCAACCACGACCTCGGTCACATCCTGGTGATCGAGTACTACGGGCAATTCGTTCGAGGGCGGCCATCGTTCGAGTACCTGTGCCGGCTCCCGGGCGCTCCCGGGTGCGAGCAATACCGAGCGCCCAACCGGACGGACGGCCTCCCGCCGGAGTTCTTCATCGTCGCGAGTACCCGGAATCGGTTCGCGCCACCGGAGGATCTCGATATTTCGAGCCTGGCCGAGTACTCGCTGATGACGGTGTATCCCAAGTACGGCCTGTCGGGTCTCGCGTGGGCGGTCTACCGGGTCAGCAGCCACACGCGTGGCGTGGTTTCGCGCGCCAGTCCGGTTCCATAGAATGATCGGGTCCGACGTTCGATGGCCACGGAACGCTCCAGCTGACGGGGCGTTTCGCTTTTAAAGGCGATGCCGCAGTGACCGATCAGCACTCGACGATGAAGACGAATGGGACCGGCGGTCCGGCGATGCGCGAGGTGCGCGACTCTGTCGTCGTCCGCTTCGCCGGTGACTCTGGCGACGGGATGCAGCTTGCCGGGACGCAGTTCACGATGGAGAACGCCCTGGCCGGCAGTGACCTGGCCACGTTCCCGGACTATCCCGCGGAAATCCGGGCGCCAGCCGGCACGACGTACGGGGTCTCGTCCTTCCAGATCCACTTCGGGGCGGTCGATGTGAAGACGGCCGGAGACGAGCTCGATGTGCTCGTCGCTCTCAATCCGGCGGCTCTGAAGGTGAATCTGCGGGACCTGCGCATCGGCGGCACCGTGGTCGTGGATTCCGGGTCGTTCACCGCCAGGAACCTCGCGAAGGCGGAGTACGACGGGAGCCCCCTCGACGACGCCACGCTGGCCCCGTACCAGGTCATCCAGCTCGACATCGGACAACTCACGAGGAATGCGGTAGAGCACCTTGGGCTTTCGTCCCGGGACGCGCTGCGCAGCCGAAATATGTGGGCCCTGGGCCTTCTGCTGTGGATGTTCGACAGGGACAAGCAGGCCACGGTCGATTGGCTGCGGGGCAAGTTCAAGGCGGCGGACGATGCCGCCGACGCCGCGGTGGCCACTCTCAGCGCGGGCCACGCATTCGGCGAGACGGTGGAGATGCCGACCAGGATCCCGGGCTACACCGTTTCCAGGGCGGAGCTGGAGCCCGGTCTGTACCGGACAGTGAGCGGGAGCGACGCCCTCGCCTGGGGCCTGGTATCGGGCCTCAAGTCGTCCGGCATCTTGCGGATGGTGTTCGCTTCGTATCCGATCACACCGGCGTCGCCCCTGCTGCACCTGCTGGCGCGCATGAAGGAGCTCGGGGTCGTCACGTTCCAGGCCGAGGACGAGATCGCCGCGGTGTGTGCCGCGATCGGGGCTTCGTACGCGGGGTCTCTCGGAGTGACCTCGAGCTCGGGCCCCGGGATCGCCCTGAAGACCGAGGCGATCGGGCTCGCAGTGGCCACCGAGCTGCCCCTGGTGATCGTGAACTCGCAGCGTGGCGGGCCCTCGACGGGCCTGCCGACGAAGACCGAGCAGGGGGACCTGTTCCAGGCCGTGTATGGTCGAAACTCGGACGCGCCCGTGGCGGTAATCGCGCCGGCCACACCAGCCGACTGCTTCTACGTGGCCAGGGAAGCCGTTCGACTCGCGACGCGCTACATGACGCCCGTCTTCGTTCTCACGGACGCGTACCTGGCCAGCGCGGCCGAGCCGTGGCTCATTCCCGACCTCACGACGCTGGACGATTTCCCGGTGGAGATGAGACGCGACCCGGACGGATTTCAGCCCTACTCGAGAGACAGCCAGACCCTGGCTCGGCCGTGGGCCGTTCCCGGGACTCCGGGGCTCGAGCACCGGATCGGGGGCATCGAGCGCGACTCGGCGACCGGCAACATCTCGTACGATCCCGACAATCACCACGAGATGACCCGCTTGAGAGCGCAGAAGATCGCCGGGATCGCCGACGACATCCCCGAGCAGGGCGTCGAGCTGGGGCCCGATGAAGGACCGCTGGCCGTGGTCGGCTGGGGATCCACCTACGGGTCCCTGTTCAAGGCAGTCGAGAGGTCCCGCGCCAGGGGCCTGGACGCATCGCACATCCACCTGCGCTACCTGTCGCCGTTCCCGCGGAACCTGGGAGACCTGCTGGGACGTTTCGAACGTGTCCTGGTTCCGGAGCTCAACACGGGCCAGCTGCTGGCCATGTTGAGGAGTACCTACCTGATTCCCGCCGAGGGACTGAACCGGGTCGCGGGTCGCCCGTTCCGGATCAGCGACATCGAGGCCGCGATCGTCCGCCTGCTCGAGACTGAGAGGACCGCATGAGCCACAGCGTACTGCCCCAGCTCAAGCCGAAGGACTTCGCCTCCGACCAGGAAGTCCGCTGGTGCCCGGGGTGTGGCGACTACGCCATCCTCAAGGCGATCCAGAAGACCCTGGCTGATCTCGAGGTGCCGCGTGAGAACAGCGTGTTCATCTCGGGGATCGGGTGCTCGTCGCGTTTTCCTTATTACATGGCCACGTACGGATTTCACACGATTCACGGTCGGGCTCCAGCCGTGGCGACGGGTACCAAGCTGGCCAACCCCGACCTCGACGTCTGGGTGATCACGGGAGATGGCGATGGGCTGAGCATCGGTGGGAACCACCTGGTACACGCCCTGCGGCGCAACATCGATCTCAACATCATCCTGTTCAACAACGAGATCTACGGTCTGACCAAGGGACAGGTCTCCCCCACGTCCAAGCGGGGCACGTTGTCTCCCACCACGCCGCGCGGCTCGGTGGCCAATCCTATAAGCCCGGCCGCCATGGCCCTCGGTGTCGGCGCGCGGTTCGTAGCGCGTTCGGTGGACATCAACCAGGCCCACCTGGTGGGTGTGCTGAAGCAGGCCCACGCCAACGCCGGGACTTCGTTCGTCGAGATCTTCCAGAACTGCATCGTCTTCAACGACGCCACGTTCGCGGATTTCACGGACAAGGCGGTGGCGCAGGAGAACCAGCTGCTCGTGGAGCATGGGCAGCCGTTGCTGTTCGGCGCCGAGCGGGACCGGGGTCTACGGCTGGACCCGACTACCTGGACGCTGGAGGTGGTGCGGCCCGGGGAGAACGGGGTCACGCTCGAGGACGTGCTGGTGCACGACGAGACCAATCGAATGCTGGCGACGTTGCTGGCCGCCCTTGAACCACCGGGATTTCCGATGGCGCTCGGCGTGCTGTATCGGGACCCGGCCGCCACGTTCGACCAGCAGGTGCTGGCGCAGGTCGAGCCCGAGTCCGAGGGCCGGGGCCTGGCGGACCTGCTGTACGGCGGCCGTACCTGGAGAGTGGGCGACTGACTCGGAGCCTGTCCGCGCGGTGGGGCGCGGCCGCGGCTCCTAGACCAGGTCGACCACCATCTTCACCAGGATCGCCACGATAGCGCTCGGCGCGACGAAGCGAATCAGGAATCCCCAGGTCCTGCCGAGCGGGAATTCGCCGTCATTCTCCCGAACCTCCTCGCCGGCTGCCTCCACTCCCCACACCCAACCCACGAACAGGCTGATCAGCAGGGCGCCGATGACCAGCGAGTACTGGCCGAACAACATGAAAAGGAAGCTCAGGAAGTCCATGCCGACGCCGGGCAGGTTGGTGAGCCAGGAAACAGCGCCATTGGCCAGGGCACTCGGAATTCCGACCAGGAAGGCCACCACGCCGAGGCTGATGGCGGCTTTGCGGCGCGACATTCCGCGCTCGTCCACGGCCCATGACGTCACGACTTCGAGTAGCGACACGCTGGAGGTCAGCGCCGCGATCCCCAGCAGCATGAAGAAGCCGGTTCCGAAGACCACGCCCCCGTACGGGGCCGGTGGAATCGACGACAGAAGAGACGTCAGGACCACGAACACCATTCCCGGTCCGCCGGCGCCGGGCTCCAGGCCCGCGTGGAACAGGGTGGGGAAGATGATCAGGCCCGCGAGGATGGCGATCGTCGTATCGGCGAACGTCACCCAGGCTGCGGAGGAAACCAGGTCGTCCCGCTTCGACACGTAGGAGCCGTACGTGATCATGGCTCCCATTCCCAGGCTCAGGCTGAAGAAGGCCTGACCGATGGCGGAGAGCACCACGGCCCCGGTGACCTTGCTGAAGTCGGGCTTAAGGTAGAAGGCGAGACCCGCCTCGGCCCCGGACAGCGTGACAGCCCGGATGGCCAGCAGCACGAGGAGCGCGAACAGTACGGGCATCAGGACCTTGGTCCACCGCTCGATCCCGTCGCGGACGCCACCGAGCACCACGTAGATCGTGATGATGATGAACAACAGGTGCCAGGAGATGGCCGGCACCGCGCTTCCGGCCAACTCGTTGTAGATCGCCTGGGTGTCCACGCCGGCCTGGAAGGTACCCGTAATGGTCTTGAAGATGTACGAGAGGGTCCAGCCGGCGATCACCGAGTAGAAGCTGAGGATGATGATACCCGTGAGTACACCGAGGCCTCCGACCACCACCCACATGCTGTGCGGGGCCAGGGCCTTGAACGCACCGACCGGGTTCCTCTGCGTTTTCCGACCCACGATCAGCTCGGCCAGCATCACGGGCGCGCCGATCAGCGCCACCGCAGCCAGGTAGATCAGGAGGAAGGCCGCGCCCCCGTTCTGCCCCGCCACCGTGGGGAAACCCCAGATATTGCCCAGTCCGACCGCGCTCCCCGCTGCGGCGAGAACGAACGCGGCCTTGGACCCCCAGGTGTCCCGCGGCCGTCCGGTGCTCGGATCCATGGGCCGGACTCCTCCGTGTTTCGAGAATGCACGCTGACTCAGACAAGGCGCCGGCATTTACCCCCGCCCGGCCGCCGGTCGAGGACGATAAGGCAGCCGCTCCAGAAAGAAAAGCGGGCGCCGGGATTGCGAATGCCCGCCAAATGAGGAAACTTGGCCGGACACTATCCCGTTTTCCCAGGCACCCGGAGCGCGCCAATGGCGGAGTTGGCGGAGAGAAAGAGGATGGAGGGGATCTTTCTCATCGCCCTCGCCCTTCTCATCACGGTGGTGTTCTACCACATGGTGTCGGCGTTCATCGTCACCATCTTCCTGGCCGCTGTGTTCAGCGGGATGATGCACGGGTTCTACCAGCGCACCGTTCGCCGAATTGGGGGGCGGAAGGCATCGGCTTCGGCCCTGACCGTGACCTTCTTCGTGGTCGTTCTCATCGTTCCCCTCTTGGCCTTCCTGGGTGTGGTGGTGTCCCAGGCGGTGGACGTCACAGCCTCGGTCAGCCCCTGGGTAGAGCGGGAGATGTCGCAGCCCCACGAGTTGGACAGGCTGATGCAGCGCCTGCCGTTCTGGGAGACGATTCAGCCGTACCAGGAGCTGATTTCGGCCAAGATCGCGGAGTTTGCTGGCCGACTGGGCACGCTCCTCGTCACCCTGGTCGCGGCGGCCAGTCGTGGCACGGCCACGTTCTTCTTCCACCTGTTCGTGATGCTGTACGCCATGTTTTTCTTCCTGTTGCACGGGAAGGAGTACCTGGCGCGGATCCTCTACTACATTCCCCTGGAGCCCGCGGCGGAAAACCGCCTGGTAGCCAGGTTCGTATCCGTCGCTCGGGCGACGATCAAGGGTACGCTCGTCATCGGAGTCGTGCAGGGAGGCCTCGCCGGACTCGCGTTCTGGATCGTGGGGATCCAGGGGTGGGCGTTCTGGTCCGTCGTGATGATGATCCTGTCGATCATCCCAGGCATCGGGACCGCTCTCGTCTGGGCACCGGCGGTGATCTACCTGTTCGCCATCGGGGACGGCGGTAAGGCGCTCGGCCTGGGCCTGTGGTGCGCCATTGCAGTGGGAATGGTGGACAACGTCCTCCGACCCCGGCTCGTCGGCCGCGACACCGAAATGTCCGATTTGCTGGTGCTTCTCAGCACGCTGGGTGGCCTCCTGGCCTTCGGCGCCGCCGGGTTCATCATCGGGCCGATCGTGGCCGCCCTGTGGATCACGGTGTGGGAGATCTATGGCGAGACCTTCGCGGAGTACCTCCCGAGGGTGGAGATGCCGGTGACCGACACGGTGGCCAATCTCTCCGTCATCGTGCCGCCGGGAGCGGACTCGAGCCCGATGAGGAAGGATCGCGAGCCTGCTCCGGCGCCTTTCGAGAAGGACGAGCCGAAATCCGATCCCGGTTCGCCTGAGAGTCCATCCAGAGAGAGCGACTGATGCGCTCCCGGCGCAGCGGGGCCGCGGCGGCGGCCCAGGCCCAGGACCTCGCGAAGGTCTCGTTGCAGCGAGAGGGCGATCAGCTCGTGGTCGGTCTGGCGGGCAGCTGGCAGATTTCGGCGCACCTTCCGGGCACCACGGCGGTCGAAGCGGCCCTCGACGGCCCACCCCCGCCAGAGGGAATACAGTTCGATTCGGCCGGCATCGAGAGTTGGGACAGCACTGTCGTGACCTTCCTGATGGGGGTCGAAAACGCGGCTGATTCCCGGAGCATCCCGGTGGATCACGCCGGACTCCCGGACGGCGTGCGAAGGCTCGTCGAACTGGCCCGGGCCGTACCGGAGAGGGGCACGCGAACCGAGGAGCCGAAGGGGTCGCCCCTGGCCCGCATCGGCCGGCTGGGAATGAGGGTGTACGACGGGGCGCTCGGCGAACTCGAGTTCCTGGGAGAGGTGGCGCGAGCGTTCGGTGCCTTCGTCCGCGGCAAGGCGCGCTACCGGAAGTCCGATCTGAGACTCCTCATCCAGCAGGCGGGCGCCGACGCCCTGGGAATCGCCTCGCTGGTGAGCCTCCTGTTCGGCTTGATTCTCGCTTTCGTGGGCGCGGTCCAGCTGCAGCAATTCGGAGCGGCCATCTACGTCGCGGACCTGGTAGGCGTCGGAATGGTTCGGGACATGGCTGCGTTCATGACGGCCATCATCGTGGCAGGCCGCAGCGGAGCGGCGTACGCGGCGCAGATCGGCACCATGAAGGTGACCGAGGAGATCGACGCCCTCCGCACGACAGGCATCTCTCCCATGGAGTTCCTGGTCGTGCCGCGTGTCGTGGCTCTCGTCCTGATGATGCCGTTGCTCACGGTGTACGCGGACCTGATGGGAATCCTGGGGGGATACCTGGTGGGGGTGGGACTCCTGAACATCTCGCCTATGGCGTACATACAGCAGACCATCGGCGCAGTGAACATGACTCACTTTTTCCCCGGCGTGATCAAGGGAACCATCTACGGCCTGCTGGTCGCGCTTGCGGGCTGTAAACAGGGAATGGCGGCCGGCAACAGCGCATCGGCCGTGGGGGATGCGGCGACGCGAGCCGTCGTGAACGGCGTCGTGGCCATCATCGTGGCGTGTGGCGTGGCCCAGGTGGTTTCATGGGTATTCGGGATCTGACGCGATGATCGAGACGACGACCGTGTCGGCTCCGCCGACCGACCAGATATCGGTGCGGAACCTCACCATGTCGTACGGTGACTTCGTCGTGATGCGCGATCTCAACTTCGATGTGTCGCCAGGTGAAGTCTTCGTGATCATGGGGGGAAGCGGGTGTGGAAAGAGCACGCTGATGCGGCACCTGCTGGGGATGATCGAGCCGGCGAGCGGCGAGATATTCTATGGCGGCGAGAGCTTCACGGCGGCATCCCGGGAAGTGAGAGAGTCGTACCTCCGAAGATTCGGGGTGCTGTTTCAGGGCGGAGCGCTGTGGAGCTCGATGACACTGGCCGAGAACATCGCCCTTCCGCTGGAGGAGTACTCGGGGCTCCGTGCGGCTGACATCAGGGACGTGGCCTCGCTCAAGCTGTCCCTGGTAGGGCTGCGGGGTTTCGAGGACTACTACCCATCGGAGATAAGCGGGGGTATGCGAAAGCGGGCCGGGCTGGCGCGGGCCATGGCGCTCGACCCGGAGATCCTGTTCGTGGACGAGCCGTCAGCCGGCCTCGACCCGATCAGCTCGCGGTTGCTGGACGACCTGATCCTGGAACTCAAAGAGAGCCTCGGCACCACCTTCGTCGTGGTGACTCACGAATTGGCGAGTATCTTCACCATCGCTTCGAAAGCCATATTCCTGGACACCAATACCCGGACGGCGACGGCCATCGGACCTCCGGCTGAGCTCCGGGATCACTCACAGGACCCCGCGGTGCGTGCCTTCTTGCGGCGGGGAGAGGAAGAGCATGAGTAGACGCGCAAGTCCCGCCATGGTGGGAGGCTTCATCGTGGGGGGCGTGGGCCTGATAGTGGCTGCGATCATCGTTCTGGGCAGCGGGAAGCTGTTCAAGGACACCGTCGACTACATCTCCTGGTTCGAGGGATCGGTGAACGGCCTCAATCCGGGAGCGCCCGTGAAGTTCATGGGCGTAACCATAGGGCAGGTGACCGCCATCAGGCTCAGGGCGAGTTCCCCCGACGGGATGCTCGACACGGAGGCAGAGTTCGAGAACTGGGAGGAGAACCTGCGGATTCCCGTGTTCTACGAGCTGGATCGGAACCAGCTACGCAAGGAGGGAACCGTAGCTGACGTGGCCGACCCGGTGGTGGCGCGACTACTGATCGAAGGAGGGCTGCGGGCCACCCTGGCCGTGGAGAGCATCCTCACCGGTCGCAAGTACATCTCGCTGAGCGTCGATCGGAACTCACCGATCAACGTGGTGAACGACCCGATGGTGGACGCGTTCGAGATCCCGACTCTGTCGACGGGTCTGGAGTGGCTGGAGAGGGACGTCCAGAACCTGATGGCCAAGCTCACCGACCTGGACGTCGAGGGTCTGGTCGCAGCGATTACGGAAGCGGCCAATGAAGTGGGCGAGCTCGCCTCTGGCCAGGAGACCCGGGCCGCACTTGCCGATATTCCCGGTACGCTGGCCGAGGTGCGGGAGACCATGCGATCGATCCAGACTCTAGCGGCGAGCGCAGACACCACGATGGTGATGCTCAGGCCCCGGATCGACGCGAGCTCGGCGGAAATCGAAGCCGCGGCGGAGGAACTGGATGCGATGCTCGCCAACCTGCGGGCGGTCGTCGAACCCGGTTCTCCGCTGCTGACGAACCTCCAGAACTCGCTATATGAAATTGGCATCGCGGCCGCCGCGATGGCGGAACTGGCTGACTATCTGCAGCAGAACCCGAGCGCATTGCTGCGCGGCAAGGACGTGGAGGGCAACTGATGAAACCGAATCGCGCGTCCCGGGTCGTGGTCGCGGCTGTGGTCGCCACATCCGCTCTTCTCGCCGCTTGCTCGCTGAATCCGAAGGAGGACCCGACCCGGTACTACGTGCTCTCGAACGCGGTGGATGAGCCCGGACTGCTGCAGGCCGCGGGCCTGCCGGCAGACTGGAACCCACCGCAGCCGGTTGCAGGTCTGACGGTCGGCATCCGGCCGGTCTCGTTTCCCAGCTACCTGAAGCGCAGCCGCATGGTGACGCGCCTGGCCAGCAACGAGCTCAAGTACATGGAGACCGAGCGGTGGGGTGAGCCCCTGGAGGAAGCGTTCCACTACGCGCTTGCCGTGGACCTCGGCGTCATGCTCGGTACGGACGACGTCATTCTCCATCCGTGGTATGCCACCGAGAAGCCCGAGTACGCGGTGATGGTCGACGTCGTCCGGTTCGAACGCGACCAGCAGGGCACGGCTCACCTCGTGGTTCGCTGGGAGCTTCGGGATGCCGAGGGGGACGTCGTGACCACGGACGGGTTCAAGGCCGAGGTAGACGCGGATCCGTCGTCGATCCTGGCGTCGGTGCAGGCCCAGAGCCGAACCGTAGCAGCGCTGAGCGGCCAGATCGCGGAAGCGATCCAAAAGGCCGCGTCCTAGAACAACGGATCGTCCCGGTGTATGTTTCCGGACTACGTGCGGTTCACTGAAACTGGAAACTGAAGCCTGGTATGAGCGGCGTTGTATCTGAACTGACCATTGCCCGGTCCAACTGGCTGGAGTACCGGGATCCAGCGACCACGAGAGAGGTGGTGGTCGCTGGAGTTCCCATCGGCGGAGTCCATCCGGTGGTGATCGCCGGGCCGTGCGCCGTGGAGTCGTACGAACAGACGCTGAGCGCCGCTCGCGCCGTGGCCGCAGCCGGCGGCCGTCTGCTGCGTGGCGGAGCCTTTAAACCTCGCACCAGTCCCTATTCCTTCCAGGGGCTCGGTTCCGAAGGTCTGGAGATTCTCCGGGCGGTCAGCCGCGAGACCGGTCTGGGAGTAGTCACCGAGGTGCAGGATCCCCGCCTGGTCGAGCAGGTGGCGGAAACGGCGGACATGCTCCAGGTCGGCTCCCGCTCCATGCAGAACTTCCCGCTGCTTGTGGAGGTCGGCCGTGCCGGACGGCCCATTCTGCTGAAGCGCGGGTTCAGCGCGACGCTCGACGAGTGGCTGTGCGCCGCCGAGTACATCGCGCGCGAGGGCTGTCTCGATATCGTGCTGTGCGAGCGTGGGGTGCGCCGCAGCGCCTACTGGAACGAGGCCCGCTCGGAGTTGGACCTGGACGTGATCGGGCCGGCCCGCCGGGCCACTCCGCTGCCGGTGATCGGGGATCCGTCCCACGCGACGGGCGATTGGAGACGGGTTGAGGCGGCCAGCCTGGAGGCACTTCGGGCCGGAGCCCAAGGACTGCTGATCGAGGTGTTGCCGCCCAGCATGGAGCGCGCGGACCTGCGATGCGACCCGCTACAGGGCGTTTCCGCCGACACACTGCACCGGATCATGGACTTCGCCCGGGATTTCCGGGTGCCGGAGCCGCAAAGCGACGAACCGATCGCGGCAGGGGCGGATTCGTGACCGCTGCTCTGCGTCGAAGGCTGCGGGAGTTCGCGGCCGGAGC
>Ga0272442_10003934_pt1 | contig 20545 bp, 16 predicted proteins | sample SSMForm2O_FD_200262 | JGI IMG/M metagenome (GOLD analysis project Ga0272442, IMG submission 200262) | Marine sediment archaeal communities from Little Sippewissett salt marsh, Falmouth, MA, United States - SSM-Form-2O | ecosystem: Environmental > Aquatic > Marine > Wetlands > Sediment ... | reverse complement strand
TATTGCTGTCATAGCTCCACCTTCTACTGGAAAGCCCGCTACGTACCCCATCGCCACATCAAGGGTTCCGTAGGCATGAAGCTAAGCACCATCTCCAAGTACAAGATCGCCGCCGCCATCCGCCACGCCCTCGCCCCCGTCCCCCGCAATCCCGTCGTCGCGCAGTTCCACCCCAAGCGGGCCATCCTCGAGACCCGCCTGCCCGTCGACCGCGGCAAGGACCTCGTCGTCTTCAACCTTCACTTCGAAGCCTTCCCCCACGGCAGCGACGTCATGGCCAAGCAAGTCGCCAAGCTGGAGACGTTGCTAACGGCTGCCAGCGATGCAGGCCATCAGTGGGTCGCCGGGGGCGACTTCAACCTCTTGCCACCGGGCCGGCGCGCCGCCCTGCCCGCCGATCAGCAGGCCCCCTACCATCCCGAGACCGAAATGGCCGCCCTGTACGACAGGTACCAGGTCCTTCCCAGCTCCGAAGACGTCCAGGGCCCCGACGCGGCTCCCTGGTTCACGCACTTGCCCAATGACAAGAATATCACCGCTCCCGACCGCACCCTCGACTACCTCGTCTTCGACCCGAACACCCGCGTCCAGGACGCCCGCATCCGCCGAGACGATACCACAACGATCTCCGACCACCTCCCCGTCGTAGCAACGCTTGAGGTCAGCCAAAGATGATGACCGGAAGAAAGCCCCTGACAACGCCAAGCCCGCTGCCCCGGCTCGCGAATCTTCTCGCGGATTGGGCTAAATCCGGTACAATCCATCGCCGATGAAGAGGGTGAAGATACTTAACTTGAAAGCAGAGTATGGAAACAACCGATAACATCGCCTTGCCCGAACGTGTCACCTGCGTCCAGGCCAACGGCAAAGACATCTACCTCGTCGGCACCGCGCACCTGTCCAACGAGAGCGTCGAAGACGTCCAGACCACCATCGAGCAGCTCAAGCCGGACGCCGTCTGCGTCGAGCTGTGCCAGGGTCGCTACCAGGCCATGACCCAGGCCGACAACTGGAGCAAGATGGACATCTTCAAGGTCCTCAAGCAGAAGAAGGCCGTCTTCATGCTCGCCCAGCTGATCATGTCCAGCTTCTACCGCCGCCTCGGCGAGAAACTCGGCATCCAGCCGGGTGCCGAGATGCTCAAGGGCATCGAGATGGCCGAGAAAACGGGCGCCCAGCTCGTCCTGGCCGACCGCAATATCGAGATCACCCTCAAGCGCGTCTGGGGCTACCTGGGTTTCTGGAGCAAGCTCAAGCTGTTCGTCCAATTGGCGACCGGGATCATCTTCGGCGACGAGGACATCGACAGCGACATGATCGAGGAACTCAAGAAGAAGGACCAGCTTGAAGCCGTCATGGCCGAGTTCGCCGACAAATTCCCCGAGATCAAGAGGCGCCTGATCGACGAGCGCGACACGTACCTGGCCCAGGAGATTCGCAAGGCCCCGGGCCAGACCATCGTCGCCGTCATCGGCGCCGGACACGTGCCCGGCATCACCGAGCAGATCCACGAGGAGCGTTCGCTCGACGAGTTGAAGGTCCTGCCTCCCAAGTCCATCTGGCCCAAGATTCTCAAGTGGGGCATCCCCCTGGCAATCCTCGGGCTGATCGCTTACGGCTTCCTCACCAAGGGCAAGACCCACGGCTATGAGAGCATCTACATCTGGATTCTGGTCAACGGCCTGCTGTCGGCCGGCGGCGCCGCGCTGGCGCTGGGGCACCCGGTGACGATCCTCTCGGCCTTTCTGGCCGCCCCGTTGACCAGCCTGAACCCCTTCTTTGCCGCCGGCTGGGCGGCCGGCATCGTACAGGCCGTGATCAAGAAACCTAAGGTTGGCGACCTCGAGGACCTGCCCGATGCACTGGCCACGATGAAGACTTTCCGCGCCTCCCCGGTCATACGCATCCTGCTCGTCGTCGCCCTGGCCAACCTGGGCAGCTTGGTCGGCACGTTCCTGGCAGGCGCCTGGATCGGCGCTCGATCAGTCGGCGGCGGCTGACGCGTCGGCCGTCTCGGCGTCGACCGCGGCCGCCGGCTTCAGCGCGACGTTGTAGAAGCGAACCTCATCGACCAGGCCCGCAAAGAAGCTGCCGGGCGCGAAGGTCTCGCCCGCACCCAGCAAGAACTCGCCGCTGGAACGCTCCAGCGTGCTCAGGTCCCGCGTATCGGCGGCGACTTCGATGCCATCGACATAGAGATAGCGCCGCGCCCCGTCCCAGACGAGACGCAACCGATGCCACTGGCCGTCGGTGACGACGGCGTCCGAGACCATGGCGGTCGTGAAGCGTCCGCCGTCCTCGACGGCGGTCATGAGTGTCCCGGTGGTGGCGTCGATGGCAAGCCAGGACAGCGCGACGTTCGGCTGCTCGGTTTGCGCGAGAATGACCTGGCCGGGACCTCCGCCTTGAATCCAGGCGAAAACGGTGAAGGGCCCGTCGGCCGGGCGCAGGATGGCGCCGGCCAAGACGTAGTCGTCGATCCCGTCGAGTTCCAGCGCCCCGTTGACAACACCGGCATCAGGACGCCAGCTGGGCTCTCCTTGCAGCTCGCCATCGAAGCGGCCCAGTCGATCGGCAGCGACAGCGCCTTCGGTCTCGTCGAAGAGCCAGTGCGTAACCAGGCTGGGGTATTGCATCCAGTACATGGCCAGTCCGGCCAGGTCCAGGAAACCGATCATGGCGTCGGTTTGCGGGGCCGGGGCGATGTCGACGGCAGGCGCTTCGGTCATCCAGTGCCGGGCGAGGTGGGCAAAGTCCACGAGATTGAGGACGCCGTCGTTGTTGTAGTCGGGCACGGTGTGGACGCCCAGCAGGAACGGCGCGATGAACTGGGCCATGAGGCCGGCGCCTTCGGCGTTGGGATGGATGCCATCGGGAAAGAGATCGCCATGGTCGAGCAGCGCGGTATAGAGGTCGAAGACGGGCGTGCCCCTTTCGGCGGCGATCTGGTCGATCATGGGCAGTATGTCGTCGTGAATGACGGTGGGCGAGATGCTGAAGTTGACATAGAAGGCGGGGACGGGCTTGCAGATCCAGACCTCGGGACTACTGGGCAAGGCGCGAAAGGCGTCGATCATGGCGATGTAGTCGGGGACGTATTCGTCTTTGTGAACCCAGTTGTGGGGCTTGGAATCGTTGGTGCCCAGTTTGATGATGACGATGTCGGGGTTGCTGGCGAGGGCGTTGTTGTAGGCGCTTTCGCGGATGTAGGGGCGGTCGCCATTGGTGAGCATGGTGGCGCCGCTGACGCCGAAGTTGTCCACCTCCCAGGTCGAATCGTACTGCTGGAGGATTTGCTCCAACTGGGCGGGGTAGCTGTCGCGGGCCCGGTCACTGATGCCGGAACCGTAGGTGATGCTGTCGCCCACACACGCGACCCGTTTGGCCCAGGTCTGGGGTGCCGCCAAGCAAACGATCAACAAAACGGGTAGCGTCTTGCTATTCATATCTCCGCTCCTGCCATCAAGGTGGTGTCGTTAGAATGAAATCCGCACGGCGCCTGGCTTGCGCTGCGGTCGTTCTCCAGTCAGACGGATTGTACAGGGCCGCGGCCTTTCCGCATCCGGTATCCATTTTAGCGAATACAGGCGATGAGTCAATTCGATTCATCGTTGGCCCTGTGGACCAGGGCAGGCGATCACCGGAACAACTGGGGGGCGAACTCGTTTAGGTACTGTCGCCAGACGATCCAGGTGTGGGCGCCTTCGGTCTCCTTGTAAACGACGTCGAGGCCGTGCTTTTTGAGCGTGGCTACGGTGGCGCGTGAGGTCTCGACGAGGAAGTCGTCCTTGCCGGTGCCGAACCAGACGAGCTTGAGTCCATCCTTGAGTGTGTCGCCGTCGAGGGCATCCTTGTGCTGCTCTTCCCAGCTCGGTCCGGTGGGCGCGGGGCGGCCGGGCCGGGGACCGGTGATGCCGAAGACGCCGGAACTGAAGACACCGATGTAGGCGAACTTGTCCGGGTAGGGAATGGCGATGTTGAGGGTCTGGCCGCCACCCATGGACAGGCCGGCGATGGCGCGGTGCTGCCGGTCGGCATGGACGCGGTAGTGCTTCTCGGCATAGGGCATGATGTCGTTGACGAAATCCTCCACGAATTCATCACGGGACCCGCGGCGGCCAAACGTCCAGGCGCCTGTATGGCCGGCCGGCATGACCACGACCATGGGCCTGGCCTTGCCAGCGGCGATAAGGTTATCGAGAATGAATCCGGCACGACCGACGGACGTCCAGGAGTCGTCGCAATCGGAGGCACCGTGGAGCAGGTAGAAGACGGGGAACTTGCCCTGGCCCGATTCGTAGCCCGGCGGGGTGTAGACGTGCATGCGGCGGAAGCGTTTGAGCGACTTGGAGTAGTAGGTGACTTCGGCGACGGCGCCGCGCGGCACGTCTTTGGTGTCCATGAAGTCGGCGCCGGGGACGACGACGAGGCTCCAGACGTTCGTGTTGGATTCGCTGACGGAGGAGCTGCGGGGGTCGATGACGGAGACGCCGTCGACGTTGAAGTTATAGCGATAGGCGCCCGGGGCGATGGGGCCGAGGGTTACTTCCCATACGCCGTTGGGGTCTTTGGTCATGTCGGCGCCGCGTCCGAGGTCGGGGATGTCGCTGCCGGTGAGGCGCACGGCGTCGGCCTGGGGGGCGAGGATGCGGAAGGTCACGTGCCCGTCAGCGGCAACCTCGGGCGAGACGACGCGAGGCGGCCGGGGGCCACCTGCGCGCGGCTGGGCGAGGGCCGGTAGGGCCAGGGTCAAGACCATCACGATCACGAATGCTTTGGCCAGGACATCTGCTCTGCATCGGTTCATGGCTTTTCTCCTTTCAACGTTTCTTTTGGTCTGGCTTGTGGGTCGTTCGGCGGTGACATCGCTTCTGCGATGCGACCGAGGGATGCCACGAGGCTCCGGGCCTCTGCGGGCGGAAGTGCGGCGCGCAACTGTTTCTGAAGGGGCTTGAGTTCGTTCGACAGCTTCGTGTAGGTTTTCCGTCCTTTGCGTGTCAGGGTGACGCAGCGTGCGCGTCTGTCCGTGGGGTGTTGCCGACGCGTCACCAGGGCGCGATCTTCCAGGAGCAGGAGGATGGCCCGGATGGTGTTGGGATCGGAGGTTGCTCTGCGGCCGAGCTGCTGCTGGGTGATGCCATCCTGCTCGGCCAGGAGCGCCAGGATTACGAATTGCTCGGCGGTCGCCGTGTGGGGCGCCAGAGCCGCGTTGGTCTGGCGATGCATCGACCCATAGGCGGCTCTTAGACCCATCGCAATGTCGTGTCCGGTGGGCACGGCTGGACTCCGCAACAAGTACGTATACGTACTATCTTCCCGGCGCTATCGTAGTGCTCCTAACAACGGATTTCAACAGGAAAATGGGCTGGGATTGTCGCGTGTGGAACTGGCCTGGGCATACCCCCGTGCCGTGACCGGATATGGGCCGAGGCGTCTGGTATGGACGCCAGACGCCTCGGTATTCTAGATTCGACAGTCGTGTAACGTTAGTTGCCGGCGAACCAGCCGTCGGTTAGTGCGTTGTCTTCGAGCCAGTGCTCCTCGAGCAAGGCCATGTCCAGATCATCGACCCGGCAGTCGCCGTTTAGGTCGCCGACCAAGGGTTCGTAGTCGGGCAGCGATTGGGCGGCTTCGCAAGCGTCGTTGAAGACGTTGATGGTGATGGTATCGGTGCCGATGTGCTCGCCGTCGAATGCACCGAGTTGCAGGACGTACTGACCCGGGGCGGTGACGGTGACGGCGGTGTCCTCGGCGGTGGGCGTCTCTATGGTGATGTCTCCGCCTTCGGGTTTGCTCTCCACCGTCCAGTTGACGGTGTAGGGGATCTTGGTGCCATCGTCGGTGACGGTGGCGTCGAGGTTGCCCGTGCGCGTGCCGCCTTCCAGCCAAGTGGTGATATCAGGACCGGCGTCGACCTCGGGGACCAGGTTGTCGGAGAGGAAGGTGAAGATCGGGCCGAAGATGGGATCGTCATCGCTGCTGACGTAGACGTCGACGGCCCAGTAGTACCGCGTCTTGGCCTCGGTCTGGACGGTGACGGAGGTGACGCTCTGGGCGCTGACAATCTGGATGGCTTCGGGGTCAGCGAAGGTTTGTAAGGCTTCGAGATCGTCGGTGAAGTAGACGTCAACGAGTACGGGGGTGCCCGGGACGCATGGGTCGGGCAGTGTCCACGTGAGCTCGACTTGTCCCGGGGAGACGAGCCCGCCGTCGGGGGGGGTGGGGTTGAGCATCGAGGTTCCGGTGATCGTGGTTTGGCCCGGGTTGGTGAGGTCATAGTCGATGTGCAGCGTACCGCGACCACCATAGGCGACGAGCCAGCCGTCGTCGATAAAGGTCTGGAGGGTTTCGATGTCGTTGCCGTCGAGAACGAGGGTCCCTGCGCCCATGTCTACCAGGCCGGCGTCGGTGGTCAGTCTCAGATCATCCGCGTAGATCGTGCCACCGCGGAGGTTGACCGTGCCGGTTCCCTTGAGGCCGGGAACGATGAGGTTGTCGCTGAGCTCGATGGTACCGCCTGTCATGTTGAGTGTCCCGATGCCATCCCAGCCGATCTGCAACGAGCCCGTCGAGAACAGGCCGCCGCTGACGTTCAGGGTGCCATGGCCACTGGGGCTGTCCACACCGATGTAGGCGCCGGCGGCGGTGAGGGAACCGCCGGTGATGTCGAGGAAGGTGGGGACGCCGCCGTTGCCGACCCGCAGGGTCTCACATTCGGCGACGATGCCTTCGGCGATCACGCAATGGGTGTCCGGCGGCCCGTCGATGGATGCGGGGTCGAGGCTGGTGGGGACGGCGCCGCCGAGCCAGTTTTCCGGCGTGGTCCAGAGAGAGTCCGGCCCACCGTCGCTCCACATGATCTGGGCCAGGGCATTATTGAACAGGACCAGCACAAGGACAAGAGAAACCGAACACATCGTCTTTCTGAACATCATATTCCTCCTTCAAGATATGGTGGCCTGGCCGTCCGGGCGGACGCCTTCCAGGAATTCCCGTTTGCCTCCGTACATGATACGTGCCGCACACACTTACATCTCATGATACCACCAGAGTGTATTGAGTTTCAATAGCTCAGGCGTTTCATCGGGCGATTCTTGTTGGCAAAAGCGGGAAATCTGACAAAAAATCACGCGTTGGGGGGCTTGGCCGGGCATTGTCCAGGTGGGCGGGCGCTGGATAACGGTTGACCGGAACGCGGGTTGTGGGTATCATGCGGCGTTTTAGAGCTAATAGGAGTTTGGCACGATGACAAATGTAACACTGGTGACCGGTGACGGGATCGGTCCGGAGATTGCCGAGGCGACGCGTCGTTGCATCGACGCGACGGGCGCCGATATTAAGTGGGACATCGCCGAGGCGGGCGTGGATGTGATGGAGCGAGAGGGTACGCCTTTGCCCGAGGCAACGGTCAAGGCGATCGAGCGGGACGGGGTGGCTTTGAAGGCCCCGATTACGACGCCTGTGGGGACTGGGTTTCGCAGCATCAACGTGCATCTGCGTCAGAGCTTCGAGCTTTATGCGTGTTTGCGGCCGTGCAAGAGCTATAAGGGGGTTCGCAGTCGGTATTCGGACATCAATCTGGTAGTGGTGCGTGAGAATACAGAGGACCTTTACGCGGGGATCGAGTTTGAGAAGGGCCAGGATGAGACGCTGGAACTGATCGACTGGCTGAACAAGCACAACCAGCGGATCATCGGGGCCGATGCGGGCATCAGTATCAAACCGATTTCCGTGGCGGGGACGACGCGCATCGTGCGTTTTGCTTTCGATTACGCGCGGAAGATGGGGCGCAAGAAGGTCACCAGCGTGCACAAGGCCAATATCATGAAGTACTCCGACGGGCTGTGGCTCGACGTGAGCCGGGAGGTGGCGAAGGATTACCCTGACATCGAGTTCGAGGATCGGATCGTCGACAACATGTGCATGCAGTTGATCCAGAAGCCCGAGCTGTACGACGTGATCGTGCTGCCGAATCTTTACGGCGACATCATCAGCGACCTGTGTGCGGGTCTGGTCGGCGGGCTGGGCGTGGCACCCGGGGCGAATATCGGCGCGAAGGCGGCTGTTTTCGAGGCGACGCACGGCAGCGCTCCGAAGTACAAGGGGCTGAACAAGGTCAACCCGACGGCGCTGATCCTCAGCGGTGTACTGATGCTTCGGCACCTGGGAAAGGTGGCTGAAGCGGATAAGCTGGAGAACGCGGTGGCGGCGGTGATTGCCGAGGGCAAAGATGTGACGTATGACATGAAACCTGATCGCGATGACCCGACGGCCGTGGGAACGAGCGAGATGGCCGACGCAATCATTGCCAAGATCCCACGGTAGAGGCGTCCGCACCATCGGGGCCCCCTGCCAAGTAAGGAAAAGGAGTTCGACATGGGTAAGAGCGTCCTGGTTCCCATCGCTGATGGCATCGAAGAGATTGAGGCGGTCAGCATCATCGACACGCTGAGGCGGGCCGGCGCGAACGTGACGGTCGCGAGCGTTGGGATGCTTCAAGTCACGGCCAGTCATGGGGTGAAACTGGCGGCCGATGTCACTATCGCCAATTGTGCCAACGTCACTTATGACGCCATCGTCCTGCCCGGGGGCATGCCGGGGGCCGAGCACCTGCGGGATTCGGCCGAGTTGGTCGCCTTGCTCGGCGCGCAGAAGGCCGAGGGCCGACTGTATGCGGCGATCTGCGCTGCTCCGGCGGTGGTGCTTCACCATCACGGTCTCTTGAAGAACGTGCAAGCGACGTGCTATCCGTCGATGCAGAGCCAACTGGATGCCAACCATGTCTCCAACGAGCGAGTCGTGGCCCACGGCAAGTGCGTGACGGCCCAGGGCCCGGCGGTGGCGATTGAGTTCGCCTTGAAGCTGGTCGAGATACTTTACGGGCAGGCCAAGGCCAAGGAAGTGGGCGAGGCGATGCTGGTGGCGGGATGAGGCGCGCGGCCCGGGCACCTGGGGAGGCCTGACACGGAGACGCGGCTATCGGGGAGACGTCAGTTGGATCAAGAGACGTATCGCAGGCTGATTTCCGGCCACGTGTCCCCGTTTGTCGGGATTCCGGTGCGACTTTTTCTGACTGTTCTTTCATGGGCCTACTGTCTGATCGTGGGGGTGCGCAATGCGCTGTACGATCGGGGGCTGCTGCGTGTCCATCGCGTGGCTATCCCGGTGGTGTGCGTGGGCAATCTGACGACGGGGGGAACGGGCAAGACCCCTTTGGTGGCGTGGCTGGCCGGTCTGCTGGGGCAGCGGGGCTCGCGGGTGGTGATTCTGACGCGTGGGTACAGGAGCGAGAAAGGCGTGCTGTCGGACGAACCGGCGGAGCTGGCCTCGGCGTGTGCAGAGGCCTCGGTGGTTGTCAACGGGGACCGCGTGGCGGGGGCGGCGGAGGCCATTGAACGGCACGGCGCGGAGGTGGGGGTGATGGACGATGGGTTTCAACACCGGCGTTTGGGGCGCGATCTGGATATCGTTGCGATCGACGCGACGCTGCCTTTCGGCTATGGGCGATTGCTGCCGGCGGGTCTGCTGCGTGAGCCGGTCAGGGGGCTGGGACGGGCCCAGGCGGCGGTCATCACGCGGAGCGATCAGGTTCCGGCCGAGAAGCTGGAGGAGATCGAGGGGCAGATTCGGGCTATCAATGCCGATTTGGTGGTTGCGCGGGCCATTCATGCGCCGGTTGGGGCGTGGGGCGCCGACGGGGGTGAAATCGGCCTGGAAGCGCTGCGGGACAGGAGGGTATTTGCCTTCTGCGGGCTGGGCAACCCGGGGGCGTTCTTCCGGACTGTGGAGGCCTGTGGCTGTGTTCTGGCGGGTTCGCGGGCGTTCGACGACCATCAGGCGTATACCGGGGCGTGTCTGGCCAAGGTGTACGAGGAAGCACGGGGCCAGGGGAGCGACCTGGTGCTTACAACGTCCAAGGACTGGAACAAGATCCGGCCGCTGATCGAGGCGGCGCCTTCGTTGCCGACGGCTTATCTGGCCGTGGAGCTTCAATTTACGGCCGGACAAGAGGCGCTAACAACCTTGATCGGGTGGGCATTGGGCGTTAGAATAGTGGACTTGTAGAAATCGCGTAAGCGGATGGAAGACCCCAGTTTGCGGATATGTACGAACGACTTCTAAAGACGATTGGCAACCTTGGCGAGCCGAGGATTCTCGTTGTCGGGGACCTCATGCTCGACGTGTACGTCTACGGCGACGCGGTGCGGATCAGCCCGGAGGCACCGGTGCCGGTGCTGAACGTGACGGGGACGGAGTACCGCTGCGGTGGCGCTGCCTCGGTGGCGGCCGATCTGGCGGCGCTGGGTGCGGCGGCCATCTGTATCGGGGTGGTGGGCGATGATTCCGAGGGACGGACGCTGACAGATACCTTGGCGGGCCTGGGCGTGGACATCACGGCGGTGCGTCGCCTGGCGGAGCGTCCGACGGTGACGAAGCAGCGGTTGATCGGCCTGGCTCAGCACAGGCACAAGCAGCAACTGATGCGCATCGACCGGGAGGCGGGCACGCCGCTGCCCATCGACGTGGGTGAGTCGCTGCTGACGCAGTATCGGGAGGCGCTGCCCTGCGTGGACGTGGTTTGCCTTCAGGACTACGACAAGGGGGTGCTGACGGATCTGGTGTGCCAGCAGATGATTGTGCTGGCGGTCAACGCGGGCAAGAAGGTCCTGGTCGATCCGACGGCGGGCACGGACTACATCAAATACAGCGGCGCGACGGTGCTGACGCCCAATCGGCACGAGGCCTCGGGAGCGGTGGGACGGGAGATCAAGACGGTGTCGGAGGCGGGCGAGGCGGCTGAACACCTTCTCAAGGACCTGACGCTGGAGGCGGTGGTGATTACGCTGGACCGGGAGGGGGCGTATCTGGCGACGCGGGAGGCGAGCCAACTGGTGCCGATCAAGCCGCGGACGGTGTATGATGTGACCGGGGCGGGCGACGTGGTGCTGGCGACGCTGGCGGTGAGTCTGGCGGCCGAGAGCGACTATGCGACAGCGGTGCATCTGGCCAATATCGCCGGCGGGATCGAGGTGGAGAAGTTCGGGGCCGCGACGGTGAGCCGGTCGGAGATGATCCACGAGATCAGCGAACAGTACGGCCAACGGAACACCCGAGTGCGCTCGCTGGAGGCCCTTCTGGAAGAGCTGACGTGGCGGCGTGAGCGGGGGCAGCGGATTGTCTTCACGAACGGTTGTTTTGATGTGATCCACCGGGGGCACATCGAGTATCTGGAACATTGCCGGGCTGAGGGGGACGTTGTCGTTGTGGGTTTGAACAGCGACCGTTCGGTGCGGGCCCTAAAGGGCGCCGGCCGGCCGGTCAACAACGAACAAGATCGCGCCGACGTGCTCAGCAGTCTGGAGACGGTGGATCTGATCACCATCTTCGACGATGCGAGCGTGCTGGAGCTGGTGAAGAAGATCCGGCCGGATGTACTGGTCAAGGGTGGGGACTACGGCAAGGAAGGCGTGGTTGGCTGGGAGTTCGTGGAATCCTACGGCGGACGGGTGGCGGTAGCGCCGCTGGTCAAGGGCAAGAGCTCGACCGAGACGATTGAGAAGATGAAGACTTTGCAGACGAAGACGTGATGAGCCAAAGGCCGGAAGATATCGTTGGGGAGATCATCGGGACGCACAAGGCCATGGTTGCGCAGTTGGAGCAGGCCAGCGTTGAGGTCGTGGTGGACATCGCGGCGATGATTACGGAGACCTTCAAGGCCGGGGGCACGCTGTATCTGTGCGGCAACGGTGGTTCGGCTGCCGACGCCCAGCACATCGCGGGGGAGATGGTCGGACGGTTCCAGTGCGAGCGGCGGGCGTTGCCTGCCGTGGCGCTGTCGACGGATACATCGGTGCTGACGTGCATCGCCAATGACTATGACTACGAGAGCGTATTCGCAAGACAGGCCGAGGCGCTTGTGAACAAGGGCGATCTCCTTTGGGCGATTTCGACCAGCGGCACGTCGGCCAACGTGATCAAGGCGGTGGACGTCGCCAAAGGCAAGGGCGCCCGAATCGTGGCCTTTACGGGCCGGAAGAACAGTACGCTGGAGTCTATGGCGGAAGCGTGTCTCTGCGCGGAGGCGAAACAGACGGCGCGGAGCCAGGAAATCCACCAATTGGCCTACCACATCATATGTGATCTCGTGGAACGGAGTTTCGCAGAGCAATTTGATTGACGCAGGATGCTATGGCAAACAAAGCGGTATTTTTAGATCGCGACGGCACACTCATTGAGGACCCGGGGTATTTGAATCACCCGGATCAGGTGGCCTTGCTGGACGGGGCGGCCGAAGTGCTCAAGGAGTTGAAGCGACTGGGCTACAAGACCGTCGTGGTGACCAACCAGTCGGGGGTGGCGCGAGGGATCGTCTCCGAAGAGATGCTCGGCCGAATCCATGAGCGGCTCGGCGAGCTGCTGGCCGCGAAAGGGGCGGCGCTCGATGGAGTGTACTACTGCCCGTATCATCCAGAGGGGGTGATCCCGAAGTATCGCAAGGACAGCGACTGGAGAAAGCCGGAGCCTGGCATGTTGAAGGCAGCCGCCGAAGAGATGGAGATCGACCTGAGCGAATCGTGGATGGTCGGCGACAGCCAGCGTGATATGGAGGCCGGGCGCAGCGCCGGCTGTCGAACGATTCTGCTGCGGTCGGCGTCTGCCGGCACGGAGGAAGGTGGCACCAAGGAAGTGGATTATGTCGCCGTCAATATCAGAGAGGCCGCCAATATGATTAAGAAATTTCATCGCACCGGGCGGGATAGCTCATCCCGCGAGGACTCGGCCGTTCAGACGGACTCGGTCTCGGACGCTGAGTATTCCGTGACAGCCCTGGAGGCTGAGGAGCTGAGCACGCCGACTCAGACCGAGGAGGTCGCAGCGACTGAGGAGCCGGCACTGAGCGAGCAGGACGCGACGCAGTTGTTGGCGGAGATACTGGAGCAACTGAAGCGCACGGAGAAAACCGAGATGTTTGGGGAATTCTCCATCATGCGCTTGCTGGCGGGTATCGTGCAGGTGTTCGTTCTGTTCTGTCTGCTAATGGCACTGTGGTCACTGATGCGAGGCGACCGACAGATCGCTGTCTTGATGGCATTGGGCTTCGGGACGGTGTTGCAGACCATGGCGCTGACGTTCTACATCATGCAGGGGCGGCGCTAGGCTGAACGGACGTAGGATGGTGAGACTGCTACGATGATATCCAGCCTTGCACATGTTGAGACACTGGCGGTGCGCTGCCCGAACTGGGTGGGAGACATCGTGATGGCGACGCCGGTGTTCGAGTGCCTGCGGGCGAATCTTCCCAACGCGACAATCATCGGTGTGCTCGGGAGGAATGCCCAGGGCGCGCTGCGGGACAGCCCGTGGTTTGACGGTTTCGTGGACGCGCACGACAAATCGTGGGCAGGGTTTCGACAGATGCGCAGACAATTGCGTGCGCATCGCCCGGATGCCGCCATCGTTTTGCTGAACTCGTTGCGGTCGGCGCTGACGATGCGACTGAGCGGTGTCAGGACGGTTTACGGCTACCAACGCGAGTGGCGCGGTCCGCTGCTGGCGGGTGGGCCGCGCGTGCGCCGGGACGCACAAGGCATCGTCCCGATTCCGATGGTGGAGTACTATCTGGAAATCTGCCGGTCGCTGGACCTGGTAATCCCCGAGCCTGTCAAGCCGCGTCTGTTCATAGGTGAAGCGGCGCGGCAGCGCGGGGAGGCGCTGCTGGAGAAACACGGCATTGAGAAGGACGATTTCGTCGTCGGGCTCAATCCCGGGGCGAGCTTCGGCGCGTCGAAGTGCTGGCCGGCCGAGTATTTTGCCGAACTGGCCAAGCTGTGCCGGGCCCATCTGGCGACCAAGGTTGTCGTTCTCTCCGGTCCGGGCGAGGAAGACATCGTGCAGGCCATTGTCGATCGCGCCGGCACCGACGTCATCGCCCTGCCGGCCGAGCAGGTCGACCTGGAAATGCTCAAGCCGGTCGTGCAGCGGTGCAATCTGATGATCACCAACGATACGGGACCACGACACTACGCGGTGGCGCTGGACGTTCCCGTCGTGGTCATCATGGGGCCTACCGACCCGCGGTACACGGCGGCGAACCTGGACCAGAGCGTTGTCGTACGGAAGGAACTGGCGTGTTCGCCCTGCCATCTGAAGGTGTGCCCGAGACAGCACGAATGCATGACTGAGATCAAGCCGGCCGAGGTGTTTGCCGCGGCTGAGGCGCTTTTGAGTGCGTGTGTATAGCATGGAACCGGCAGTCTACCAACAGCGATGGCACAAACTGCGTGAGAGCAAACTGGACGCACACGCCCTGCAAACGCTCTCGCGCCAGATCGCCTTTTCTTTCATGGACCGGTACTTCCAGCGGAGCCGCTACGAATCGGCCTATATCGACCTTCTCTGCGAGATGGCGACGTTTCACGCGAAGCCGGACGTGGACAACGTCGCCTCGGCGGCCCTGTTCGGTCTGATCGTGGAGAAGCTCTGTGACGATTTCGAGGAGCTTCCGGTGGAGATGTACTGCCGGGTCATGTGCCAGGTGGTGTCTTTCTGTCGGAGCCTGCCGGCCGGGCAGACCCTCGACCAGGCGCTGGCCGATTTCGGCCTTATGTCGTCGGACCATCTGCATCAGCGTGCGATCTCGACCCATACCAGACAGTACCGTCACGATCCGAATCAGGCACCGAAACGGATCATTCTGCTGTCGCGCGTGACCATCGGCGCCGACGTGGCGATCCTGAGCGTGATGATTCAGCGGCTGGGGAAGCTCTTCCCCGAGGCGGACCTTGTCGTGGTAGGCAGCAGCAGACTACAGGGGCTCTTTAGAAGCGCCCCGCACGTGCGGCTGCGCGAGTTGAGCTATGCCCGTCGCGGGGGCCTGTTCGAGCGTTTCGGTAGCTGGCATGCGACGCTTGAAATCCTTCGCGATGAGATGCCGGCGGGAGGCGAAGCGGATGTCCTCGTGATCGATCCGGACTCGCGCATCTCCCAACTGGGCGTATTGCCTCTGCTGCATACGGACAACTACCTGTTCTTCAACACGCGGGACCACAGGCAGTTGGCGAGCGGCCGCTGTATGGCGGAGCTGACCAACGACTGGATGGACGCGGTCTTCGGCGTGTCCGACTTTAGCTACCCGACGGTTTGGGCGTCGTCGAAGGTCATGGAGGCGGCGCGCACCCGGATGGATCTGCTACGTGCCTCCGGTGCCCGACGGGTGGTGACGATGAACGTGGGCGTTGGGCAGAACCCGCGCAAGCGTGTGAGTCTGGAGTTTGAGAAGCGCCTGCTGCGGGCGTTGGCGGCGGTTCCGGAAACGGTCGTTGTGCTGGACCGTGGATTCGGTCCCGACGAGACCGCGCGTTCGGACCAGCTCCTGGCGGACGCCCGCCACTGCGGCCTACCCGGTCTGGAGACGCGTTTTTCGCGGTCGAACTTCCCCTCGATGTCGCACGGGGTCGTGGCGGTGGAGTGCGGGATCGCGGAGATGGCTGCGTTGATCGCGCATAGCGACGAGTATCTTGGGTACGACTCGGCGTGCCAGCATATTGCCGCGGCGGTCAAGACACCGACGCTGACGGTGTTCGCGGGCAGCAACAACATGAATTTCGTGCATCGGTGGAGCGCGTGCGGGGATACGGAATGCAAGATCGTTCACGTGAACACGCTGAGCGACCCGCAACACGTCGACGTGGACGAGATCATCGCCCGCGTCATGCAGGAGCGGGCCAATCGCACGCTGCGCGGCCCGCAGCAACGGATCCACGAGATTCGCACGGCGCAACGCCGCACGAGACCGACCCACGAGCCGATAAAGGAATAGGAGCCCGTTCCTGTCACAGGAACCAGAGACCCCTTTTGCCACCATGAAAGTGCTATTTATATATCCCTCGGCCGAGTCCCAACTGGGCTTCAACTACGGGGTGGCCCACATGGCGGCGATCCTGAAGAAGGCGGGGCACGAGGTCGGTTTCTGGCAACTCTGCGAGGAGATTTCCCCCCTGCCGACGGAGGAACAGTTCGTCGATCGCGTTGGCCGGGAACGGCCGGACGTTCTGGCGTTCTCGGTTGTGACCAACCAGTGGCCTTACACGCAGAGGCTGGCCGGGTGGGCGCGTGGGAAGTTCTCGGTGCCCTTCGTCGTGGGCGGCATCCATACGCTGATGAGCGCCGAAGAAGTCCTGGGGACGGGGCTGTTCGACTACGCGTTTCGCGGTGAGTGCGAAGACGCCTTTCTGGAATTCGTCGAGAGGCTTGACCGGGGTGAGCGTGTCAGGTCGGTGCCGAACCTGGCGTACGTTGAGGATGGGCGGGTCCAGGTCAATCCTGTGGGGCCCCTGCCGGAGCTGACGAGGCTGCCGCTGAAAGACTACGAATGCATGGACTTTCAGCGAATGATCGATGCGAAGAACGGCTGGGTGGGGCTGATGGCTTCGCGGGGTTGTCCGTTTGCGTGCACCTATTGCTTCAACCATGTGATGGTGGATTCGTATAAGAAGGATCTGAAGTGTAGCTTCAAGGGTCTGAACTATATCCGACGTTTCACGGTGGAGCAGATGATCGAGGAGATCAAGTATCTGCTCAGCCACTATCGAAATATCCGGATGTTTATTTTCGATGATGACCTGTTCACGTTCGACAAGGCGTATGTCAAGGCGTTCTGCGAGGCATACAAGCGTGTCTGCGACATTCCGTTTGTGGTCAACGCGCACGTGGGTTTTTTCGACGACGAATGTGCGGCCGATCTGGCCAGCGCGAACTGCAAGATCGTCAAGTTCGGGGTCGAGTCGGGCAGTCCGGAGGTGCGACGGACGATTCTGAACCGGCACATGAGCAACGACAGCATCGTCGAGGCGATGGCCATGGTGCAACGTCACGGTATGCACAGCTCGGTCTTTATCATCATCGGCTTTCCGCATGAGGGGCGCGAGGACGTGTTCGAGACGGTCAAGCTGCTGGGCCGGGCTCAGCCGGGTCGATTCCGCTGGACGTTCTTCTTTCCGTTTCCCGGGACGAAGTCGCATCAGATCAGTCTGGACGGGGGGTATATCGACGCCGAGAAGATGGAGCGGCTGAAGAATTTCACCGATGAGTCGTGCCTGGAGTTCGGCGCCGAGCACAACCTGCTGCTGAAGAAGATCGGCCGGATCATGCCGTGGTTTGTTAATGCGTACTCGGGCCTGCCGGTGGCCGATTTCTATCGGGAGAAGGTCGATCGGCTGCTGGCGATGGATGAGACGGAGTGGGACAAGGTGTCCCCTGCCCTGCTCGATGAGGACAAGGAGTACTCGGGGATTCACTGCGAGAACGGGCAGTCGCACTACGCGATCAAGTACAACCGGTTCATGGGTGTGATATCTGACTATTTTCTGGCGGAGATGTAGATGGAAAGCCTTGGTCACTGTCAGTGGGACCTGTTACTCTATCGAAGATGACAGCCGATGCAGCGGTCAAAAACGATGCAGTGAGCGGGCGCGATGCGCTGCGGCCCTCGCGCGATATGCTGGTGGCGCCGGAATTTCAAGACGCCCTGGCCTCGCTGGATTTGACCTGCCTCGACGCGGTGTTCGCCTTCGATCAGGGCAGGGACCTGGCCAAAAGCAATATTGGCTCCCATCGCCGGCGATTTCAACTGGCGGTGACCCTTCCGGGCGCGAAGCAGCCAACGAAGCTCTATCTCAAGCGGTACGACCGGCCGCCTCGATTCCAACAACTGATGCACTGGCTCCGGCACGGGCGGCGCGTCAGTCTAGGGTGCGGCGAGCACGAGGTCGCCTGGCGTCTGGCGTCTGAGGGTATCGGCATGCCACACACGGTGGCCTGCGGCCAGGAATGGGGCACGGTGTTTGAGAGACGCAGCTTTCTGATGACGCGTGAGGTCGCCGACTCCGAATCGCTCGAACGCAAGCTGCCGCCCTGCTTCGGCGGGCCAGCCACCGCTGAGAGGATTCGACAGCGACGCGATTTCATCGAGCGTCTGGCGACGTTCGTCAGGCGGTTTCACGAGACGGGCTATCGCCATCGCGATCTCTACTTCGCGCATATCTTCTGTTCGACGGACGAAACGTTCTGCTTGATCGACCTGGCGCGGGCCTTCAAGCCTGTCCTGCGCCGGCGTTTTCAGATCAAGGATCTTGCTCAGCTGCACTATTCGGCCCCCCGTGGCTTTTTCTCGACAGCAGATAGACTGCGCTTCTACCGGGCGTACGTCGGCCGCGAATCGCTGGGGCCGTCGGACCGGAGGCTGCTGGCGGCCGTTGTGAAGAAGGCGATTCGAATGGCCCGCCACAATCGGAAGCACAAAATCCCCGTACCCTTTCTCGACCCGTCCTCCGAGGCCTGCTGAATGTCCATGCGAGTGGCCATCATCGTTGCGCGTGCCGATGTCGCCCTGGGAGGGGCCGAGCGATCCGTATTCGAGGTGGCGCGCGCCCTGACTGAGGCCGGCTGTGAGGTCGATGTGCTGGCGGCGCAAGGGAGCGGCCAAGCGAGTAACGTTCATTTGCTCTGTTCCGATCTGTCGGGCAAGCGGGTGAGCCTGGGCGCCTTCGAGCGGGCCTTGCGCGATCACCTCGCACAGAACGCCTACGACATCATCCACAGCGTCCTGCCCTTCGATTTCGCCGATGTGTATCAGCCGCGGGGAGGCACGTACGCTGAGACGGCGGCGCGCAACGCCGCAAGCTACCGTTCTCTCTGGCGGCGGTGGTACAAGCGAGCCACGGCGTTGGCGAACCTGCGACGGGCGCGGCTTCTGCGCTGCGAGCGCCGGCTCTGTCAGAAGCCGGACGGGCCGGCCATCGCCGCGCTGTCGGGTTATGTCGTCGAGCAGTTCGAGAAGCACTACGGAACCGATCGGCGGCGCATCACTGTGATTCTCAATGGTGTGAACACGGACAAGCAAGCTGACCCCCAGCAGGCCGAGCGACTTCGCAGCCAAGTGTTTCAGCAGTTGACGCTGGGCGAAACCGCCGACCCGGTGCTCCTGCTATTTGCCGCTCACAACCCCCGTCTCAAAGGGCTGGACAGCCTCATTCGAGCGCTGCGTCTGGTACAGAAGACCTCCGAGCGTCCGCCCTGTCTGGTCGTCCTGGGCGTCGGCAAGAGCGATCCCTACCGTCGCCTGGCGCAGCGACTCGGCATTGAGCCGCATGTCGCCTTTCTGGGCCGGACCGAGCAGGTACAGGATGTTCTGGCCTTCACTGATGTCGGAATCCTGCCCACTTTCTACGACCCTTCCAGCCGCTTCATCCTGGAAGCCCTGGCGGCCGGCAAACCGGTCATCACCACCCGGTTCAACGGCGCCATAGACCACTTCACCGATGGCCGACACGGCAGAGTCGTCGACTCGCCCGACAACATCGCTGCGCTGGCCGAGGCCATCACGTACTTTGCCGACAGGACCCACATCGAGGAGGCTTCGCAGGCGATTGTGAGCGACGAACTCGATGCGACCATTTCCGTCCATCGCGTCGCCCGGGAGTTGCTTGATTTGTACCAATCTATCCTCGCGTGCAAGCCGCATGCGTGACATTCGATCCCGGCCGGACAGTGCGTTTTTTGCTTGCCGTCGGCAGAATAGAGCTTAGAATCGCGGGCTACAGGTGTGATATATGAAACCCGTTGCGAACATTGTGTTTACGAAGAATCGGCCGTTGCAGCTTGACGCCTATTTGCGGAGTCTGTACAGGTTCTTCCCCTCGGACCAGATCCAGACGCATATTGTCTATAAGGCCGAACGGTTCGAGAGCGAATACGAGCAGCTTTTGCGAAAGTTTCCGGACAGCTCGGTGGTCCGAGAGCGTGATTTTCACACGGACGTCATGGATATTCTGAACAACACCGAATCCCGGTACGTCTTGTTCGGCGTCGACGACACGGTATTCTTCGACTCCGTGGATTTCGAGGTCATCGAGGAGGCGTTCGCGCGACAGAGTGAAGATATCTTTGGCTTCACGTTGCGGTTCGGCCCCGATTCTCTGGCCGAGACGGGCGACGAGATCGGCCGCGTGACGATAGCCAGTGAGCCCGTCTACCGTTTGAATTGGAAGGATGGCCAGACGGCCCACACACGGTATCCGTTCGAGCTTGGCTGCACCTTCTACCGAACCGATCTGGTCAGGCAGATTCTTCGAGACTCCATGAGTTCCAACCGCTTGGCATACAGGCTATTCAGGCCTTCTTCAGCCCTGGCGGCGGTGTTGGGACCACTAGGCCGGAAACGTTCGACTTTGAAGCGCCTGGGCTACTTCTTCAGTCCAAACACGCTCGAATCGTGGCCGTGCCGCTGGTGCTGCGATCATCCGGAGGCGCTGCCGAGTTTCACGTACTTCCAGAAGCTCTGCGCGGTGGCCATCCAGGTCAACATGGTCAACACCTCGACGGCAAACGAGCACTATGGCACGGAGGAGCACACGGTTGAGGCCCTCAACGAGAAGTACAAACAGGGATACGTGCTGGACATCGAGCACGTGGCCGCCAGCAAGCCGACCGAGCCAGGCGGCGGTCGGGAGTTGTTCTGGTTGCGCCTGGAGGCCCAGCCTGAACC
>Ga0272442_10003932_pt1 | contig 20552 bp, 17 predicted proteins | sample SSMForm2O_FD_200262 | JGI IMG/M metagenome (GOLD analysis project Ga0272442, IMG submission 200262) | Marine sediment archaeal communities from Little Sippewissett salt marsh, Falmouth, MA, United States - SSM-Form-2O | ecosystem: Environmental > Aquatic > Marine > Wetlands > Sediment ... | reverse complement strand
TGATCCCATTCCCATAGCCCAGAGCGTCTCCACCATCTCCACGCCGCTTTTGGCCGGAATGAGCTTCGAGACCATGACCGCCGACGTGGACCTGGAAGTGGGCCTGGACGGGGTCAATAAGCCCTACGTCACCCTGTCGAACATCGACGTGGACCTGGGGCAGGGGGATATCGACGTGAGCGCCCTGGATTCGTTCGAGATCCAGCTCGGCGACGTTAACATCCTGGGGTTCCAGTTCAGCCTGGGGACCTACACGCTCCCGATCCCGTTCATCAACGACATCGTCAGCGGCGTCCTGGGCCCGCTTATGACCGTCCTGTCTCCATTCGTCGAGGTGGTTCTCTCGGAAATGTTCACCTGCCGGGGGACCGAGGGGCCGGTTTGCTACGTGTTGCCGTTTATGGAGAACCTGCTGGGCGGGTTCGCGGTGGACAAGGATATTACCATCACGAATCCATTCGACAGTTCGGCCAACCCGCAGACCGTGGCCAGCATTCACATGAAGACCGAGCACAGCCGGTTGGAGTTCGCCAACGGCCAGGGCGGGGATATGGATCTGGCCGGTCTGATCGACAGCACCTTCAACCAGGTTATCGAAACCCACATGGACGACGATATGCTGGGCATTGCCCTGGCGGACGGATGCCTGCTGGGCTCCTCCGGGTTCGGGGGTTACAACCTGTCGGGCAAGCCCATGCAGCTGGCCCACGCGCTGGACATGGTCAACATGGGCATGTTTGCCATCTGGTACAACGGGGGCATGGACCTGAACCTGAACACCGCGGCGCTGAACCTGCCCGGCGTGACCGATTTGGCCGTGCAGCTGCGCATGTGGCTGCCGCCCATGCTGACCTCCTGCGGAATGCAGAACGAGCAGGTGATGGCCGGAGCGGGCGACACCCACCTGACCGCCAACTGGACCTACTCCGGACAAGCCTATGTCCTGCACGGCTACGCCAACCTGCTGGTCCCGGCCGATCTGGCCGCGGACGCCACCGGCGACGGCTGGGCCATAACCCTGGAGAACACCCCGGACTTTTTCGAAATCGAGGTAACCCAGCTGACCGTCGACGGCCAGCCGGCCGACGCTACCGCGCGCACTTATGCCGAGGAGTTCATTCGTGACGAGATTGCCTGGCGGATGCTCGACGCCTGGGTTCAGGTGGGCGTGGCCCAGCTGCACGAGCTGATGCCTTCCTACGACATCAGCGAATTTCTCGGGCACACGTCCGGCACCGACGAGATCCACATCGGCAATTTCGACGTTAATCAGGATCAGGGCTACGCCATCGGAAACGGTGAGTTCGTCCAGTAGGACCCGTCATCCCATGCAGATCGAATTCGGCCTCCGGGACGAGGTATCACCGCTGGTCTCGGTGCTGCTGCACCGCCCGGGGGATGAGCTTTCGGCCTCGGCCGATCCGGCGGCGGTCTGCATGCTCGAACCGCTGGACGGGCGCATCGCCCGGCGGCAGCATGATTCCCTGGCGCAGGCTTACCAAGAAGGCGGGATCCGGGTGCATTACCTGCAACCGCCGGCTCAGCCTCCGCCCAATACGATGTACCTGGCCGACCTGTTCTTCATGACGCCGCGGGGGGCAATCCTGGCCCGCCCGGCAAAGGCGGTGCGCCGCGGTGAAGAACGGCTGGCCGCAGCAGGGCTGGAGTCTCTGGGAGTTCCCCTGCTGGGCGCGGTTTCCGGGAGCGGAACCTTCGAGGGAGCCGATGCCCTGTGGATCGACGCGGACCGGGTTCTTGTGGGAAGGGGACGACGCACCAACCCCGAGGGGGCCGCCCAGGTCAAAAACCTTCTGGGTGGAATCGGTGTTGAGGTCGTCGAGGTGGATATGCCTGAGGAAGTCATGCATTTGATGGGAGCCTTGCGGTTTCTCGACGATGATCTGGTCGTCGGGTGGCCCGGAAGGTTGCCCGGCAAGGCCTTGGATGTGCTCGAAAGCAGCGGCTTCAGGATTCTGTTTCCCCCGGACGAGGATGAGCTGGGCCGGATGGCAATGAATCTGGTTACACTGAGACCCGGCCGGATCCTGATGCCGTCCGGTTGTCCCCGGACGCAGGGCCTGTTCGAGGAGGCGGGAGTGGCCTGCCTGACGGTTGCAATCGACGAAATTGCCAAGGGGGCCGGCGGAATCGGCTGCCTGACCGGAGTGCTTCACCGGGAGGGAGCATGAGGTGGATCTGGATTCTGGGGATTCTGGCGGGTTGCTCCGGCGGCGGCGGGAGCGAAATGGCCGGCGTCCCGGCGTCGACCTTCATGATGGGCTGCAACCAGGAGGTCGATTCCGAATGCCTCGAATACGAAAAGCCCTGCCACGAGGTTACGCTGGACGGTTACCGGATCGACGTTTTCGAGACCACCCAGGAAGAATACGCCGGGTGCGTGAACTCCGGAGAGTGCAACCCGCCGGGTTGCGACTGGGACCCGGATAGCCGGGCGCGGTATCCGGTGGTTTGCATCACCTATCAGCAGGCGCAGGACTTTTGCCGGTGGGCGGGCAAGCGCCTGTGCACCGAGGCGGAGTGGGAGCGGGCCGCACGGGGGACTGACGGGAGGAAGTTTCCCTGGGGCAACCAGGCTCCCGGTTGCGACCTGGCGGTGATGGACGACGGCGGCGCGGGCTGCGGGACCCTGGAGGCCTTCGCAGTGGGCAGCAAGCCAGAAGGCCGGAGCCCCTGCGGGGCCCAGGATATGGCCGGAAACGTCCTGGAGTGGACCGCCGACTGGTTCGGGATCGACTACTACCAGCAGAGCCCGGCGGAGAACCCCCCGGGCCCGTCCAGCGGCACCTCCCGGGTCATGCGCGGCGGCAGCTTCAACTCTACCAGCTTGACCATGCGGACGTCCTACCGCGCCCAGGCCGGCCCCGGAAGCGGATACAACAACCTGGGGGTTCGCTGCTGCAAGTAAGGGGATGTTTCCGTACAATAGGGAACAAAGTCCGACGCAAGGTGTCCCGGTATAAGGAGACCAGCCATGAAAAAGGCGACCCCGGTAATTCTGCTGGCGATATGTTTGGCCATACCGATGTTAATCGCCCAGGCCGGCGACCCGGACGCAAAAATCCGGCACTCCATCCGGCACCGCTGCGTGCTCGAGTGCGTCTGGGCCAAGGAACGCAGCCCCTCCGAGAAGGAAGGCGAAGCCTTCATGAAGGAATGCGGCGAGTGCTGCATGGACAAGAAGGCCATCGAAGCGGCGATCAAAGCCAAGGTGCCTGAAGACTGGGGCACCACCAAGCAGAACGCCATCGAGGTCTGCCTGCCCTCCGGCGAGCACTATTTCCTCCAGGACCTGCGCTGCCCCGACGGCAAGTCTCCCGAGTACAAACGCTCAGGTAGCGTCGGCTCGCGAAACCCCATGCCTGAAGACATGGAGTTCAACATGAAGCTGATGGATCCCACCTACAAGATGAAGCCCGGAGAAATCGACTACCACATAGTCGACCGCTACACGGTCAAGTGCTCCAAGCAGACCCACGTGCTCTTCTTCGACATGTACCACTGCGGAACCCCCAAGCCCTGGCTGGCCCCCGCAGGCTTCACCCGCCCCCCGCGCGGATAATAATCTTTATGGATTGAAAACAGGGACGCGGCAGGTTCTCGCCGCCTTGCGCAGACTTTTATCGAGGGAGGCCAGCGGCAGTCCCTCCCGCATGGCCAGATCTAGATAGGAAGCGTCGTAAGCAGAGAGACCGGTGTCATCCGCCAGCGAGAAAATCTCCGCGAACACCCGTGCCGGGAGCTCCTGTTCGACCAGAATGGGCAGCGAGCGGAGCAGTTCGAGAAACCTGGCGCTTCCCGCCCGGCCGAGCCGTTTCTTCCGCTGCGCCATCAGGAGGACGTTGGTGACTTCCAGGGGCCATATACCCGGGACCAGAGCTTGCGCGTCGGTGAGGCGATCCAGAACCGAATCGGCGTATTCGGACATCTCGTCCTGGAAACACCAGGACATCACCACCGAGTTGTCCACGACAAATCGCTGGGCCACTCAACGCCTCCCTTCTTCGATCAGCTCGCGAAGAGATACGCCCTCCAGCCGGTTCTTGGCGCGGAACTTCTTGATCTCCTCGATGACTCGACCGGGCTCCGACCGCAGCTTGGGGTCGATTGGCTGCAGGATGGCCACCGGTACGCCGTGCTTGGTGATAATGATCTTTTCACCCCGGGCGACCCGTTCCAGCAGCTTGGGCAGGTGGGTTTTTGCCTCGTACGCTCCAATGCTCTCCATTGACGCATCCCTTGTTTAGACCAGTCTAAGACTAGTCTAAAATAACTTCACCGGCGGGTCAAGAGGAAGCTTGACAGCTAAACAATTGTTTGATATTTTTCGATGTGTAGTTGGCTGATAACTTACGGTTTCTAGATTGTGCTGGATATTGGTGTTACTTGGACTAAACACCTGTTTGATGAGAGGGACGCGATGAGTTCAGATAAGGATGCATCGGCCAAGCAGCGCCTCCTGGATGCGGCAATCAAGCTGTTTGCCAAAAAGAGCTACTCGGCCACCGGCCTGCGGGAGATCGTCAAAGAAGCCGGGGTTTCGGTGGCGATGGTCAACTACCACTTCGGATCCAAGCAGGCTCTGCTGGAGGCCATTTTGGACCGGTTCTTCCAGCCGCTGTACCAGGTGGCCGAGGAGATTCTCAGCGGAGACGACCCGCCGGAGCTCAGGATGCGGCGCTACCTGCGGGCGGTGGTGGGAGCGTTCAGGAAAAATCCCGAACTGGTGCGCATCGCCATAACCGAGCTGCCCAATGACATGCCCGGTATCGTCGACTTCAAGGCCGAGCGGGTAACCCGGATGCTGGGCCTGGTGGCCAGCCACATCCTGCCGGCCCTGCCGGAGGAGGTGCGCGAGCGCATCCGGCTGGAGGTCGTCGGTCCGGCTTTAGTGGGCATGCTGACTTTTCACTTCCTGATGCGGCCGGTTATCCAGAACGCCTTTCAGATCAATTTCGACAGTTCATTTTACGAAAACTACGCGGATGAGCTTGCCGATATCTTCATGTACGGAGTGTTCAGGAAGGGGCAGCCATGAAACCGATAACCGTCTTGCTGGTTGTGTTTTCCCTGGCGGCCTGTGAACGCGACAAGGGGCCGCAGGATATTTCCGGCACCGGCACGGTCGAGGCCGTGGAGGTCACCATCGGCAACAAGATTCCCGGCCAGGTACTGCAGGTTGTTCCCCGGGAGGGCGATCTGGTGAAGTTGGGTGACGTGGTGGCGCGGATCGATCATGAGGACCTGGACCTGGAGCTCCAGCGGGCCCGGGCCGGGGTGCGGGGCGCCGAGGCGCAGCTGACCTTGCTGAGGCGCGGGCCCCGCAAGCAGGAGATCCGCCGGGCCGAGCAGATGGTCGAGCAGGCCCGGGCGGCACTGGACAACGCCCGCACCACCTACCGCCGGGCCCAGGATCTGCTGGCGAGGAAGGTGGTTCCCCAGAGCAGCGTGGACAACGCCCGGGCGCAAGTGGACGTCCTGCAGGCCCAGCACAACGCCGCCCAGGAGGCGCTTTCGGTGCTGCGGGCCGGCAGCCGGTTGGAGCAGCTGCACATGGCCGAGGCCAACCTCGAACAGGCCGAAACCCTGGTGAGCATTCTTCAAAAGAGGATCGCCGACTGCACGGTGAAGAGTCCCACCGCCGGGCGGGTGGTGGCGCGCTTCCTGGAACCCGGAGAGCTGGCCGGGACGGGCACGCCCATCGTCCGGGTGGCCGACTTGTCCCAGGTGTGGATCATGATCTACGTCTCCGAGACCGAGCTGGGCCGGGTGCGGGTGGACGGGGAGGCCGAGATCCGGGTGGATTCATTCCCCGACAAGGCTTTCCCGGGAAAAGTGACCTACATCTCGCCCCAGGAGGAATTCACCCCCAAGAACATCCAGACCAAGGACGAGCGGGTACGCATGGTCTTCGGGGTGAAGGTCGAAGCCCCAAATCCCGAAGAGTCGCTCAAGCCGGGTATGCCCGCCGATGTAGTACTGCCGGGCACCAAGCCGGAGGGAAGCGGAAGTGAGTGAGGCCGTCAAGCTGCAGAGCCTTACCAAGGACTTCGGCGTCCTGCGCGCTGTGGATGGGCTGGACTTGTCAGTCCACCGCGGGGAGATGTTTGCCCTGGTGGGGCCGGATGGCGCCGGCAAGACCACCAGCATGCGCCTGATCTGCGGGGCGATGCTGCCTTCGTCCGGGGAGGCGCTGGTGGAAGGAGTGGGCGTGACCGAGGATCCCGAGCGGGTCAAGCGCATGGTGGGCTACATGTCCCAGCGGTTTTCCCTCTACGGCGAGCTGTCGGTGGCCGAGAACCTGCGCTTCTTCGCCGACCTGCGCGGGGTCAAGGCGCAGGAGCGCTTGACAAGATCTATAGAGCTGCTCTCCATGACCCGCCTGTCCGAGTTCACCTCCCGCCGGGCCGAGCAACTCTCCGGAGGCATGAAACAGAAACTGGCCCTGGCCTGCACGCTGATCCACGTGCCCCGGGTGCTGCTGCTCGACGAGCCCACCACCGGGGTGGATCCGGTCAGCCGGCGCGAGTTCTGGCGCATCCTGCACAACCTCAAGAAGAAAGACGTGACCATCCTGGTGAGCACTCCCTACATGGACGAGGCTGAGCGCTGCGACCGGGTGGGATTCATACACCGCGGAAAGCTGATCACCGTGGGAACGCCCGATGAGCTGCTCGACGGGCTGGAGGGTGGAATTTTGCGGGTTTACACCTCCCGGGCATTCGCGGCCCAGAAAGTGCTGCAGGGTATCGCGGGCGTCGAGTCGGTGCAGATGTTCGGAGACCGGTTGCACCTGCTTTGCGAAAACCCGGGATCGGTGCGCACGGTAGCCGGACCGGCACTGGAAAACGCGGGGTACGACGATTTCAAGATCGAGGCCGCCGCACCAACGCTGGAGGACGTGTTTGTCTCACTCACCGGCAATCAGGGTTGATCGGCTCACCAAGCGCTTCGGCGACTTCGTGGCGGTGGATCAAGTGTCCTTCGAGGTCCCCCGGGGACGTATCCTCGGATTCCTGGGCCCCAACGGGGCGGGCAAGTCCACCACCATCCGCATGCTCTGCGGCATACTGCCGCCCAGCTCGGGCACCGCCACGGTGCGGGGGATCGACGTGGTGTCCAATCCCGAGGGCGTAAAGCAGCAACTGGGGTATATGTCCCAGAAGTTCTCACTTTACGAGGACCTCACCGTGGTTCAGAACATAAATTTCTACGGGGGCGTCTATCGCCTGCCGCGCAAGAAGCTGGGCGAGCGGCGCGAATGGGTAGTCGAACTGGCCGGCCTGGCCGGCAAGGAAAACATGCTGGCCGTCAACCTGTCGGTGGGCGTTCGCCAGCGCCTGGCCCTGGGATGTGCTCTGTTGCACCAGCCGCCGATTCTGCTCCTCGACGAGCCCACCAGCGGCGTGGACCCGACCAGCCGACGCAGCTTCTGGGATCTGATCCACTCGGTGGCCCAGGACGGCCACACCGTCCTGGTAACCACCCACTACATGGACGAGGCGGAGTACTGCGACTCGCTGGTGTTGATCAACCGCGGCAAGATCGTGGCCGAGGGAACCCCGGAGGAACTGAAAGGCTCCTCCGCCCAGGGAAAGATCATCGAGATCCGCTGCCAGCGCAGCTGGGAGGCCGCCGATCTGCTGGAAAACCGACCGGGGATCAAAGACGTGGCCCTGTTCGGCGCGGGTCTGCACGTGGTCGTGGACAACGGCGGGCCTGAAGAGGAGGAGTTCCGCAGTATGCTGGAGGGCTTCGACGTAACCCGGATCGCCGCGGTCAAGGCCAGCCTGGAGGACGTGTTCGTGGCCGTGACTCGCGGGGAGGGGGGCTGATGCCGCACCGTTTGTGGGCAGTGCTCCGCAAGGAGTTCTTGCAGATCTTCCGCGACCGCCGCACGGTGGTCATGTCCCTGCTCATTCCGGTGGTCCTGCTTTTGCTGTTCGGTTTCGCGGTCACCTTCGACGTCGATCACCTCAAGCTGGTCGTGGTGGATCCGGTCAAGTCCCCCCTGGGACGGCAGGTGCGTGCCAGCCTGGACGCCACCGACACTTTTGACCTGGTGGCCGAGCTGGAAGATCCCCGCGAGGTGGACCGGTTGCTGGACTCCGCGGAAGTGGACGTGGCGGTGGTGCTGCCCACCCGGATGATGAGCCGGCTGGCCACCGGCCGGCAGCCGAAGATCCAGGCGCTGGTCAACGGCTCCGACTCCACCATCGCCACCCGCGCCGAGGCCTACCTGACCGCCGCCATGGCGGGGACCATGCTCCGGTTGTCGCAGGGCTTTGCCGCCGATGCCCCGCAGATCCTGCCGGCCGGGGCCGTGGAGCTTGAGCCCCGGGTTCTGTACAACCCGTCGCTGGAGTCGCGGAACTTCTTCGTGCCCGGCCTGATGGTCATCATCATCATGCTGGTGGCGGTGCTGGTAACCTCGATGGCGGTGGTCCGCGAGCGGGAGCGCGGCACATTGGAGCAGTTGGTGGTTTCGCCGGTTCGACCGGTCGAGCTGATGGTCGGAAAGATGATCCCCTACGGCCTGATCACCTTCATAGACGTGCTGCTGGTGCTGGCGGTGGGCTACCTGGTGTTCGGGGTGGAGATCAAGGGCAGCCTGGGCCTGCTGCTGGGGATTTCGGTGTTGTTTTTGATGGGGTGCCTGGGTCTGGGGCTGTTCATATCGTCGGTCTCCACCACCCAGCAGAACGCTTTTCTGGCCTCGATAATCGCGACCCTGCTGCCCACCTTCGTTCTCTCGGGTTTCATCTTCCCGATCGAGTCCATGCCGGCGCCCGTTCAGCCGTTTACCTACCTGGTGCCGGCCCGCTATTTCCTAATCGTCGTGCGGGCGATCATCCTGAAGGGCGTGGGAGTGGAGATATTCTGGGAACAGGTCGTGTTCCTGGTGGTATTCGCCCTGCTGGCCATAGGCTTGGCCGCCTCCCGTTTCAAGAAGAGGTTGGAGTGATGCGTCCCCGGCTGCCCCACATCGTCAAGAAGGAGTTCATCCAGATCCGCCGGGACCGGCGCATGGCCCCGCTGATCCTGATGGCCCCGGTCATCCAGCTGCTGCTGCTCGGTTACGCCGCCACCACCGACGTGAAGAACATCAACACCGCGGTCCTGGATCAAGACCGCACCTCGGACAGCCGCTATTTCACCGAGCGAATCAGCCGGGCGGATAGTTTCAAGGTGGTTTCTCCGCCTGAAAGCCCCCGGGAACTGGTGCGCCTCCTTGACCGGGGCGAGGTCCGGGCGGGCCTGGTGATTCAGAGGGGGTTTTCCCGGAAACTGGGGCGCGGAGAGGAAGCGCCGGTCCAGTTGCTTCTCGACGGGACCGACGCGGTGACCGCGGGGGTAGTGATGGGGTATCTCCAGCGCATCACCGCCCAGACCAACGAGCGTCTGCTCGAAAGGGAGGGCCGATTGTACGGTATGCCGGCGAGCATCGAAACCCGGGTCTGGTACAATCCGACACTGGAGAGCCGCAACTTTTTCATTCCGGGGATCATCTGCTTGCTGTTGATGGTGCTGACCACCGTGATGCCCTCCCTGGCCATCGTCAAGGAGCGGGAGCAGGGAACCCTGGAGCAGCTGATCGTCACCCCCATTCGCCCGGTGGAGCTGATCCTGGGCAAGCTGATACCCTTTGCCATCATCGGCTTCGTGGAAATAACCGTGATCATCACCTTCGGCTGGATACTCTTCGACGTGGCTCCCCGCGGCAGCATCGGTCTTCTGTTCGCCCTGTCCGGCGTTTTCCTGCTCAATACCCTGGGGTTGGGGCTGCTGGTTTCCACGGTGAGCCGCACCCAGCAGCAGGTGCTGATGACCATTTTTTCATTTTTGTTCCCGTCCATCATCCTCTCCGGATTCGTCTTCCCCATCGCTTCCATGCCCGAATGGATCCAGTTGATCACCTATGCCGTACCCCTGCGCTACTTCCTGGAGATCGTCCGGGCCATCTACCTGCGGGGGGTGGGCATGGACATCCTCTGGCCCCAGGCCGCGGCGCTTCTGGGCATGGGCCTGTTTTTCATCGCCCTTGCGGTTTTTCGATTCAAGAAGCGCCTGTGATAATATGAACCTCATGAGTACGCTGAAACCGGTGCTGGGGTTGCTGCTGGCGGCATTGTGGCTGAGCCCGGCGCAGGCCGGGGGGATCAAGCTCCAGCGCCCCAGGGACGGGGCCACTTTCGGTCTTTCCGGGCCGCCGCCGCGGGTGGTGCTGCGCTGGTCGGGATCCGGTTCGGCCCAGCGCTACGTGCTGCAGATCGCCACCGGGAAAGAGGTGGCCACTTTCGAAATCAATAACCGCACGACCTACACATTCCGTCCCAAGAAGTACGGGTCCTACCGCTGGTGGGTGGCCGCAGTAGGGCCGGACGGACGCACCTCCCAGCCGGGCGAGGTGCGCACCTTCGAGGTGATCCTGGGTGCTCCGGCTCCCGCCGAGCCGGCCGAGGGCCGGGTCTTTCCCTTCGACCCGGATAAGACCGAAGTCCGGCTGAGCTGGAGCAAGAGCCCGGTGGCCCGCTACCGGCTCGAGCTGGCCCGCGACAGGACGTTTTCCGACAGGATCGCCCGCCGTACGGAAACCGGCACCAGCGCGTCTGCGGCCATCAAGTCGCCCGGCACGGTTTACTGGCGGGTGCGCGGGTTGAAGCCGGACACCGCCTGGAGCCGGGTCCGCAGCTTCAAGGTGGCCCTGGGAGCACCCGAGCTGATTTTGCCCGAAGACGACACCACCGTGGAGTTCGTAGGCGAGGCGATTACGATGGAGCTGAGCTGGCAACCGGTGCCCGCGGCCGATTCGTATTTCATAGACGTGCAGAAGAAAGGCTCGCGCTCGAAAAAGCCCCGGTACCAGACCCGGGACACCAAGGTGGTGGCCAAGGAGCTGACCGCCGGGACTTACACCTGGAAGGTCCGCACCGCCCTGGACTCCGGCCCCGAGTCCGAGCCGTCACAGGCGCGCACCTTCGTACTGGTGGCCGCCAAACCGGTGTCCCCCAGGCCGCCCGGCCCCCCGGCCTATCCGTCGCCCCCCAAGCTACTGACCCCCGAGGACCAGACCCGCATATCGACGCCCAAGGACCAGCCGATCATGCTCTTCTGGCAGCTGGTGGATGGCGCCGCCAAGTACGAAGTCGAGCTGTCCCACCAGGGGGGATTTTCAAAGGTCGAAACGCGCCGCAGCGTAACCGGCCCGATGGTGTCGATCCCCGGCCTGGGCCCGGGAACCTGGTACTGGCGCGTTCGCGCGGTGGACTCCGATGGAGCCCCGGGCGAATGGGCCGATCCCTTCATGTTCACCCGCAGGATCCAAAAAACCTGGGGTGACTGGGAGTAGAGCCCAATCAGTCGATGGATGCCTTGAGAGCCCTGCGGAGTTCGAAGTAGTCGTCGGAGATCGAGTAGAAGATCAGTTCGCGGATCAGGGAGCGGGAGGAGCCGGAGGGACTCACCACCCGGGCGGCTTTCAGTACTTGCACGCAGGCTTCCAGGTCTCCGCACAGGGCGAAGCCGGCGCGGTTGCAGGTGTGCTCGACGCCCTCCAGCCAGTCGCGGATGGAGAGGTCTTCGGCTTGCTCGCGGTAGTTGGAGGCCAGCTGGTAGAGGCGGTTGGCCTTGTTTTTGGGGATGGCGTGCTGGAGCTTGCGGGTGAGCATGGTGACTTCGTCGTTGACCGCCAGGACCTGTCCGCCGGGGAAAGCCATCTCCACCATGGCGTCCAGCAGCGAGCGCAGCTGTTTGGGCGACAACGCCGCGGCCAGCAGGTTCTCCGGACGGGTGAAGGCCACCGCCCGGGCCACCATGAAGCGCAGCTCGGGGATGGACGCCCGCTGCAGTATGTCCTGGGAGAAGAGAATGGCCGCCGGCGAGGTGTTCACCGCCAGGATACCCTTGACACCCACACCCTTGCCGTAGACCTCCGGGGGCGGCAGGTCCAGGAAGGTCAGCGCGTCGCGGAAGGTCGCCGCGGCCTTGGATGTAGAGTCGCGCAGGTTCAGGCGGTCGCGGGCTCTGAGCTTGTAGTCGCGGTGATCGGCCACGAACAGGTCGCGGCAGTGATCGGCGGCGAAGGAGAACATCTCGCCCAGCAAGCCGCCGGCGCGGGGGTGCATCAGCAGACGGGAGTACTGGGCTTCGGTGATCTGCCGTCTGGGGGGCATGGGCATGGCATGCCGGTATTCCTTTAAAAGCGCCAGCTCGTCGTCTTTGGCTTCGTCGAGGAAGTTCAGGGTGGCCGCCATGCACAGGGTGCGGTCTTTGTACCCCTGGTGCTCGTAGATCCGCAGCAGCGCGTGATAGGAATCCACCGAGAAGGGACTGTCGGCTATCAGCGAGCGGTGTACCGCCGCGGCGTCGTTGAGCCGGCCTTCCGTTTCGTACAACCGGGCCAGGTCGTCGCGCACTTTTATGTCGCCGGGATCGATGGTGAGCAGTTGCTCGCAGGCGGCGATGGCCTTGCGGTTGTTGCCCAGCCGGTAGCGGTACAGCTCCACCAGTTCGGCCAGGATCAGCAGGCGGCGGTCTTCTTGCCCGGCGATGGGCGGCGGCAGCCGCCGGAGGAGCTCTTCATACAGGGAGGTCAGCCGGTGCCAGTCGCGCATGCGGTTGAGGATCTTGACCGCCGATGAATTCGCGCGCTTGTCCAACGGCGCGTGGCGCAGCGCCCGCAGGTAGAACTCCAGCGCCCGATCGTCATTGTCCAGGCGCTCGCGCTCGATATCTCCGGCGATGCGGAAATAACGGGCGCGCTGGCGGTCGGTGGCCGCCAAATGCGACAGGCGCTCGAGCGCCTCCACCGCCTTTTCGTAGCGTTCGGCGTGGACAAAGACCTTGCGGAGTTTCTCCAGCAAGTCGATGTTGTTGGGTTCTTCTTCCAGGGCCAGGCTGTAGGCCTCGGCCGCGTCGGCAGGCTGGCCGAGGTTTTCGGAAAGCACATCGCCGATCTGCAGGGACAGCTTCAGCCGGGTAGCGGGATTGGTGGAGAGCTCGCGCAGCTGGTGAAGCAGGTTGACCGTCTCTTCGAACCTTCCCAGGTGACGGGCCAGGTCGACCGAGGCTCGCAGCGCCGGCAGGTGGCGCGGGTTGGCTTTCAGCGCCTGGCGGTACTGGGAGACGGCCTCCTCGGGCTTATCGAGTTTGATGTGGCCCTGGGCCGCCAGGCAGTGGATGTCGGCAACCTCGTTGGGTTCCAGCCGGTGGCGATACTTGTCCAGGATCTGCTGGTAAAGCTCCACCGCCCGCTCCCAGCGTCCCTGGCGGGAGAGGTGATACCCGTACTGGGTGAGAATCTGGTGGTTGGCCGGATCGAGCTCCACGGCTTTCTCGAAAGCCTCGCCGGCCTGATCGTTCTTGCCCAGCGATTCGGCGGTCTGGGCCAGCTTCAGGTGAATTCCCGCCAGCTCTTCGGGCTCCAGATCGCTCTCGCTTCCTTTCCGGGCCAGGCGTTCGAGCAGCTGGTGGGCCTCCTGGTGGCGGCGTTTCTTCAGTCGGGCCTCGGCGACCACCCGGGCGGCTTCCAGGTTCTCGGAGTCAAGCCCGACGGCAATCTCGTAGCACTCCAGCGCCTTGTCTTCGTTCTCCAGCTTGTCACGCCAGATGCGCGCCAGATCCACATGTAATTCAGCTCTTTCCGCCGGGTTATCAATGCACTCCTGCTGGGCAGATCCCAGGCGGATCACCTCAACCCAGTCTCCGCGCCGGCGGGCCATCCCCTTCAAAGCCGTCAATGCCTCCACCGAGGGCGGACTGGACTCGGCCGCTTTGCGGTAGGCTTCCTCGGCTTCCTCGGGGCGCAGCAGCTGCTCTTCGAGAATTTTGCCCATGCGGTAGGACATCTCGCAGGAAGCCCGGGGGTCCCCGGTACGCTCGGATGCCTCGCGCAACACTTCAATGGCCGCCAGCCAGTCCCGCTTGTTCTCCAGGGCGGCGGCCAGCGACTCGTGGATGTCCAGGCGCTGGGGATCCACGGCGATTGCCTTTTTGTAGAGCTGGATGGTTTTGTCGGGGTTGTCCAGACGGGACGAGTAGAGCTCGGCGGCGGCCATCAGCAATCGCACTCTTTCGCCATCGTCTTCTTCGTGCTCCAGATGGCGTTCGTAGGTTCCGGCCAGCAACTCGTACTGATCCGACTGTTCCAGGACCTCTTCCTGAAGGATCAGGGCTTCCAGATCGCTGTCGTCGGCGGAGACCAGCTGATCCAGGTCCTCGAGGGCTTCCCTCTGGTGGTGCAGTTGGTTGGCCCGGAGCCGGGCTCTTCTCAGGAGGATGTTCCGGCGGCTTTGGGGGTCCTTGGCCATCTTGAGTGTCCGGGTCAGGATGGCATCATAGCGGTCCAGGGAGTCTTTGGATTCGTAGATTCGATACAGCCCGTCCAGGGCCTCCTGGTGGGCCGGATCTTCCCGCAGCAAGGTCCGGTAGGAAGACTCGGCGTCGTCCAGCTTGTCGTGGTCTTCCAGCAGACGCGCCAGTTGCATGCGGTACTCGGTGGTCTTAGCCAGGATGGAGAGTCGCCTGAACAGCCGCGCACGGCATTCGCCGGTGGAGGAAAGCATGATTGCTTCTTCCAGCGCCCGGAAAGCCGCCTCGGAGCCGTCTTTCTCCTGGATCAACGAAGTTAGCTGCTCCCAGGCGTCGGCGTCTTCCGGGTCGGCCTTGGCCGTCCTCCACATCGATTCGACCGGATCGGGGACCTCGGTTCTGGCGGTGGGCTCCTCCTCCATGGGGGAGGTTCCGACGTCGGTGTCTTCGAGGTCTTCGTCGTATTCTTCTTCGCGCTCTTCTACGTATTCTTCCTCGGGGGCCGGTTCCTTTTCGGGGGGCTTCTTCACCAGGGTGGGCCCGCGGTACTCGGCCCGCATGGCGGCGGTCTGGGCGGGAGAGGCCGCCGGAGGTTCTTCTTCCTCTTCCTCTTCGGTTCGCGGAGGGGAATAAATCAGCGCTTCTTCTTCCTGCGGCTCCTCATCGATGCGCGGAGGGGAGAAAATCTCGGCCTCGTCGGAGTCTTCTCCGTCAAAGACCGCGACCTTGCCGGCTTCTCCGCGCAGGCGGCGGATGGCCTTTTGCGCGGCGATCGATTCGGGGTCCAGCCCCAGGATCCGGTCGTAGACATCGGCGGCCCGTCCGTCGTTGCCGATTTTCTCCTCGAGGATCTCGGCCGCACCGAAGAGCAGCTCCAGCTTCTCGCTCCGGTCGTCGATCTTGGAAGCCCGCCGCAGATCGATCTCCACCAGGCCTTCGTAATCGTCCTGCCCGGCGAGTTGCTCGCGTATCTTGCGGTATGCGCCCGGGTGAGTGGAGTCGAGGGCCAGTGCCCGCCGGAACCGGTCCAGGGCCTGCTCGGGTGTTCCGTCCGCCTCGAGAATCTCCCCCAGCCGCACGTGCCAGTCGGCGGCCGCCGAATCCGGGAGGCCGGTGATCAGGTCGTCGCCGACCAACAGCAACTCGGAGGCCAGGCCGGCTTTGTGCGCCAGGCGGAACAGGTCGTCCTGCAGGCGGGGGTGATCCGGAGCCGAGCGGGCCGCGCGAACCAGCTCGAAGAAGGCCTGGTCGCTCCGGTCCAGCTTGTTTTCGTAAATCTCGGCGATTTCCACGTAGGTGTTGACCAGCGATTCGGTGTCGGCCGGGTCGCTGAGCCGCTTGGAAAGCAGGGTGATCAGGTCTTCCCAGGTGCCCTGCTTACGGTAGAGCTCCACGAGGATCTCCTCGCGTTGCTCGGGCGGGGGGGCGCCTTCCTTGGCCGGTTCCTTCATGCTCTCGCGGAACAGTTCCACCGCCCGTTCGCGATTGCCCAGCTTCTCCTCGTAGATGCTTGCCAGGCGGCGTCGCTGGGCGTTGATTACTTCATTTTCGAGGTCCGGGCGGGAGAGGAACGACTCCAGGGCCTTGGCCAGGGTGTCGTATTCCCGGCCGGCCTCGAGCAGGTCGAAACGCACCAACTGGGCTGGTACGTGCGCCGGAACCAGATCGAGCGCCTGGGTGACCGAGTTGAGCGCGGCGTCGGCATTGTGCAGGTCGTCCAGGTGCAGCCGGGCCAGCCGGGAATACAAAGCAGCCCTCTGCTGATCGTCGCTAAGGCGGGTACCCACATCCTCCAGGACCGCGGCCAGCTCCAGGTGCTTTTCACAGGAAATCCCCAGATCGATCAGTTCGCCAACCAGGCCTTCCTCGTCGGGATCGTAGCGGGCCACGCGGACCAGCTCGAAGAAGGCCGACGCCAGGTCTTTCAGTCCGTAGCGGTACAGGCGGGAGATCTCCCGGCGAACCCGGGACTTGACTTTGGGGGCCTTGGCCAGACGGATCAGCTGCGAGTAGGTGGTGATGAGCTCCTCCCACTCCTCTTCCTCGCCGTAGATGTTGGAGATGGAGAAGAGCTTCTCGACGCCCGCGTCGTCTTCACCGCTCAGGTCCAGGGCGCGCCGGTAGTATCCGTCGGCCTGCTCCTCATCGGACAGGTGCTCGGTATACAACCGTGCCAACTTCAGGTACAGGGCGATGCGCAGCTCGATGCGGTCGATGTGCTCGACCACGTCCTCGTAGATGGCCAGAAGCTCCCGGAAGCTTTCCGTGCGGGTGGCCAGCTTTTCCATGTTCAGCAGGATGCGGACGTTCTGCGGGGCCAGCCGGGCCGCCCGGATGTATTCCATCAGCGCCTGGTCTTCTTGCTGGAGCCTTTGTTCGTATATCTGGGCCAACTGCGCTCGCAGGGCGAGCTTCTCCTCGGGACCCTCGGCCAGATCTATCCGCAGCAGGTAGATCTCAATGACCTTCTCCCAGTCTTCCAGATCGTGATAGAGCATCCCCAGCGCCCAGATTGCTCGCCGGTTCTTGGGTTCCAGGGTGAGGACCCGGTGGAAGGTGTCCACGGCACCCTGGGCGTCTCCGAGCTTCTCGTCATACAGGCTGCCCAGCTTGATCAGCGCCCGGACCTTTTCCTTGTCGTCGTCCAGCGCATTGATCCGCCTGTCCAGCAGCTTCACCATGGAGTCCCAGGACTCGTTGTCCAGGTATTGGTCCCAGAGTTTTACAAAGGCCTCCTCGTCGGAGGGATCCTTGTCGAATCTTTTCTTTAGCTTAGCTTCGCTGCTTTTGGGATTTGATTTGGGCGAACTCCGCTTGGAGCTCCTTTTTTTCGAGGATCTGACCATGGCAGCCCGACGACTTTATCGAAACCGGCCCGCGGGTGTCAAACGCCAAATTGCCTGGAAAACCCTTGCCTTCCAACGTACAATCGGCTCGAATCAAGGCAGCCAAAGGAGGGTTTGATGACTGACCCCAAGAAAGATGAAAAGAAGAAGGTCAACATCCAGATCCAGCTGGACGAGGAAATCGCCCAGGGGGCCTATGTCAACCTGGCCATGGTCAACCACTCGGAGACGGAGTTTACCCTGGATTTCATCTACGTCCAGCCCCAGCAGCCCAAGGCCAAGGTCCGCTCCCGCATCATCACCAGCCCCAAGCACACCAAGCGCCTGCTCGAGGCGCTCAAGGAGAACGTGGCCAAGTACGAGAAGCGCTACGGCCCCATCCAGGTGACCGGACCTCTGCCCCAGGAAGAGCTTCTTCACTGAGCGGCCTCGCGCGTGTCCGGAATCCGGACACTCCCGGAAACCCGCTCGTCCGCAAACCCCTGTTAATAAAGCACCCGGATTTCTGGCACGGGTCTTGCTTGTCCTCTCGATGCCGAAGATCGGCCGGCACGATCGAGAGCATTCGAGAGGAGGAGAAGATGGCTGACGGAGCCAAAATGATGGAGGTCTTTACCATCGTCGACAAGGAAGGATTCGAGCGATCCTTCTGGGTCAAGGTGGGGGCCTGTTTTCCCAACCGGGACGGATCCTTGAACGTCTACCTGGACGCCCTGCCGCTCAACGGGCGGCTGCAGATCCGGGAGAGGGCCCGTTCCCAGAACAACAAGGAGGTACAGTCATGAAGAACTTTGCCAAGTCGTTTGCGATTCTCGCAGCCACGTTCGCTTTCCTTGCCGCCCTGCTGGGCACCGTACCCGCCCAGGCGGCGCCGGCGGAAGGAGTGGTCAACATCAACACCGCCAGCCCCGAGCAGCTCCAGCAGCTGCCCGGCATCGGGTCGGCCAAGGCCAAGGCCATCGTCAAGCACCGCAAGTCGCAGCCGTTCAAGTCGGTGGAAGATCTGGCCAAGGTCAAGGGCATCGGCGACGCCCTGCTGTCGAAGATCAAGAACCGGGTGGTGGTGAAGGGCAAGACCACCGCTAAGGTTCCCAAGAAGAGGTGAGGTGTCATGAAACCGGGCGGGCCCGGAAGCGAGCCCCGAAGCCCGCCCGGTTTCTTGCCCTGCTGGTTGAAACCTGGTTCAATTTGAGGCGAGATGCGTTGGCTGCTTGGCGACAAGAGCTTCGATGCCATGGCCGCTTGGGTCGAGAAGGTCATCGGCCTGAGCCCGGACACCCTGGCGCATATTCTCGATACCGTAATCACGGTTGTCGTCTATCTTTTGCTGCGCAAGCTGCTGAAAGCTACGATCCTGCGGCGGGTGACCGAGCCCAACCGGCGCTACGGGCTTTCCAAGACCGTCAGCTACGTGCTGGGGCTGATCGCCCTGCTGGTCATCGCCAAGATCTGGCTGCGGGCCGACATCAGCCTGGCCACCTATCTGGGCATTCTCTCCGCCGGCCTGGCCATCGCCCTGCAGGATGCCATCGCCAACCTGGCCGGCTGGCTGTTCATAATGATCCGCCAGCCGTTCCGGGTGGGCGACCGCATCCAGGTGGGCACCCAGGCCGGGGACGTGATCGACACCCGCCTGTTCATGTTCTCGCTGCTGGAGATCGGCAACTGGGTCGACGCCGACCAGAGCACCGGCCGGATAATCCATGTTCCCAACGGCCGGATCTTCAAGGAGTCGGTGACCAACTACACCCAGGGCTTCGAATACATCTGGAACGAGGTCCCCGTCACGGTCACCTTCGAGAGCGACTGGAAGAAGGCCTACGAGATACTCACCCGGATAGCCAATGAGCAGTCGGAGAAGCTCGACGAGAGAATGGCCCGCCAGGTTCGCGATCTGGCCCACAAGTTTCAGATCCACTTTAGGCACCTCACCCCAATCGTGTGGACCAAGGTGATCGACTTCGGCGTGACCATGACCATCCGCTACCTGTGCGATCCCCGCAAGCGCCGCAGCTCCGAGGACACCATCTGGAAGGCCATCCTCGAGGCCTTCGCCCAAGAACCATCCATCGACTTCGCCTACCCCACCCAGCGCTTCTACGACAACCGCCAGGAAGGCAAACCCGAGGCCGGCGGCCCGAAACCCTCTTGAGGAATACCGGGATGCGCGGTCAGCCCGCCCAGGATCTGGGCGGGCTGTAATATCCGTTGCTCCACAACGGTTATTCGCCGGGGTTTAAACCCCGGCGAACCAAGAGGTCAATTACTCTGCGAATTGGCTGCGTTCGGCTGGCGGGGTTTATACCCCGCCAGATCTCCGAAATACAGCCCGGGCAGATCCTGCCCGGGCTGTCCGACGCCGTAGGGCCGCAATCTCTCTCTTGACATCTCATCCTCGCATGTGCCACCCTCCCGTCTGCGGTGAGGTGTAGGGAAGCCGGTGAAAATCCGGCGCGGTCCCGCCACTGTAAACGGGAAGTCCCCACCGCGTACGGTCACTCGGTGAGAATCCGGGGAAGGCCGGTGGGGACGCTGGGATAGCCCGAGACCCGTGAGCCAGGAAACCTGCCTCGCCGCCAGGCACTGACGCCCTTCGAGAGAAAGAGGCATGTGCACCGTGCTTATACGGTCCCGTCCTCAACTCGTTGGGGGCGGGATTTTGTTTTCCCTCCCCCTGGCACTAATCGCCGCAATGGTGATCCCATTTGCGGTTTCCGCCGGCGAAGAAGAAGAGGTCGAAGTTATAGAGATTCGCTCCGAGCGGGTCTCCGGCGTGGAGTACGTACCCTCCTCGCTGGTGACGGCGGTGGAGGCCGAGGATATGGGGCCCGGGATGGTCACTACCTCGATGATGGCCCGGGCGGCTCCCTCGGCCCGGGTGCGCGAGTTCGGCGGGCCGGGGCATCAGGTGACCATGGGGCTGAGGGGGGCCGCCTCCCACCAGACCGCGGTGATGCTCGACGGCGTGCCCTTGCCGGATCCCACCGGGACCGGCGTGGACCTCTCAGCCATTCCAGCCGCCTTCGTTGATCGCATGGAGATCCTGCGCGGGGCCGCCTCGCTCCAAGCGGGCTCTGGAGCCATGGGGGGCCTGGTCAATCTGGTCACGCCCTCGGAAAAAGCCGAGGGAATCTTCGGTCGCCTGAGCGCCGGATCGTTCAATACCTGGAACGGTAACGCGGGCGCGGCGTTCGAATCCGGAACCGGCCGGTTTCTGCTAGTGGCTTCCGGCCTGCTTTCCTCGGGGGATTTCAAGTTCCTGGATAACCGCCAGACGGAATACAACCCCTACGACGACGAGTGGAGGGTGCGCGAGAACAACGATGTTCTCCGCGGGGGATACTTGCTGAAGGGTTCCACCCGGCTCTTCGAAAGTTT